>Ga0228706_1000043_pt1 | contig 11275 bp, 9 predicted proteins | sample McNCre317_Aug_MT_FD_181486 | JGI IMG/M metagenome (GOLD analysis project Ga0228706, IMG submission 181486) | Metatranscriptome of freshwater microbial communities from McNutts Creek, Athens, Georgia, United States - 3-17_Aug_MT (Metagenome... | ecosystem: Environmental > Aquatic > Freshwater >... | reverse complement strand
GCATGGGCTTGCACATTCCACCGGGCACCTTCAGAGGCATTGGTGGTGTGGACATCGCGTCACTCGGCATTCCTAGTGAGAGCGAAAACATCCACCGCTATTGCGACCGAACAGGCCTAGCCACACCGGCCGACCTGAAAACCGACTGGAACTTTTACCTCGCCTACAACATGTTTCGCATCGCGGCCATCTTGCAAGGCATAGCCAAGCGCGTGGAAGCGGGAACAGCGTCTAGTGACCAAGCCAAAGCCAACGGCGCAGGTGCGCGCCCCATGGCCGAGCTGGCGTGGCAATTTGCACAACAAGCCTAAAAGAAAAACGACACAAGGAACACACCATGAACTTCGATTACAGCGACAAAGTCAAAGGCCTACAAGCGCGGCTGCTCGCCTTCATGGACGAACACATTTACCCCAACGAGCAACGCTTCTTTGAAGAAATTGCCGCCAACCGCGCCAAGGGCAATGCCTGGATTCCCACCGCGTTGGTGGAAGAGCTCAAGCCCAAAGCACGCGCTGCAGGCCTGTGGAATTTGTTCATTCCGCACAGCCCACGCGTGACCGATGGCTTGAGCAATTTGGAATACGCCCCGCTGTGCGAAATCATGGGCCGCGTGCCGTTTGCCGCCGAGGTGTTCAACTCCTCCGCGCCCGACACCGGCAATATGGAAACCTTCGAGCGCTATGCCAGCGAAGCGCTCAAGGTGCAGTGGCTTGAGCCTTTGTTGCGCGGCGACATTCGCTCAGCCTTTTTGATGACAGAGCCCGCCGTGGCTTCGTCAGACGCCACCAACATCCAATGCAGCATAGCTCGCGAAGGCAACGAGTACGTCATCAACGGCACCAAGTGGTGGAGTTCTGGCGCAGGCGACCCACGTTGCGCCGTGTACATCGTCATGGGCAAGACCGACCCCACAGCCCCCAAACATTCGCAACAAAGCATGGTGGTGGTGCCTGCCAACACGCCAGGTGTGAAAGTGGTCCGCCCCTTGAGCGTGTTTGGCTACGACGACGCGCCGCATGGTCACATGGAAATCACCCTCACCAATGTGCGTGTGCCCGTTGAAAACCTCTTGCTCGGCGAAGGCCGTGGGTTCGAGATTGCCCAAGGCCGCTTGGGCCCAGGACGCATTCACCACTGCATGCGCTCCATTGGCGCGGCAGAGCGCGCTTTGGAACTGATGTGTCAACGCCTCAACAGCCGCATCGCTTTTGGCAAACCTCTGTCCACGCAAGGCGTGTGGCACGAGCGCATTGCCAACGCGCGCATCATGATTGAGCAAGCTCGCTTGCTCACCCTCAAAGCCGCTTACATGATGGACACCGTGGGCAACAAAGAAGCACGCGCAGAAATCGCCATGATCAAGGTGATTGCACCCAACATGGCCGGCCAAGTGATTGACTGGGCGATTCAGGCCCACGGCGCAGCGGGCGTCTCGGACGACTTTCCACTGGCCTATGCCTACTGCACACAACGCTGGTTGCGCTTGGCCGATGGCCCCGATGAGGTACACCGTCAATCCATCGCTAAACTCGAGCTCGCACGGCACATTGCCTCTGCGCCACAAGACATTGACATGCCCATCACACGCGGCGCTTAAGGAACCCAAATGATCGACGTTTACTCATGGGCCACGCCCAACGGACACAAAGTGCACATCATGCTCGAAGAGTGTGGTTTGCGACTGGGACGCGACTGGGTGGCTCACCCCGTCAATATCGGTCAAGGCGATCAGTTCAAACCTGAGTTTTTGAAAATCAGCCCCAACAACAAAATTCCTGCACTCGTGGACCCACATGGACCAGACGGCAAACCCATCAGCCTGTTTGAATCGGGCGCCATCTTGTTGTACCTCGCTTCTAAGACGGGCAAGCTCTTGCCCAAGAGCGACCGTGCCAAGTTTGAAGTGCTGCAATGGTTGATGTTTCAAATGGGCGGTGTCGGCCCCATGCTCGGTCAGGCACACCACTTTCGCATCTACGCGCCTGAGAAGATTGACTACGCCTACAACCGCTACACCAACGAAGCCAAACGCTTGTACGGCGTGATGGACAAACGTTTGCAGACCAGCAAATTCATCGGCAGCAACAGCTACAGCATTGCCGACATTGCCATCTTTCCGTGGCTGCGCAGCTGGCAGAACCAAGGCATCGATTGGGCCGACTACCCTCAGCTCAAAGCTTGGTTTGATTTAATTGCTGCGCGCCCTGCCGTGCAGCGTGGTGTGCAAGTGTTGGCGGATTTGCGCAAGCCTTTGCAGGATGACAAGGCCAAAGAAACTTTGTTTGGGGCAACACAGTTTGCCAAACGCTGAAATTATGGCGTTCAAGGCAATTTGATTTTTAAAATCTGATCTCGATTTTGGCGATGCACGGTGTCTGTGCAAGTATTGCCATTACTGACGTAGGCGTATTGTCCATTTGCATCGATGGCAATGCCTGTGGCCTGGCAAAAGCCAACCGGCAAACTCCCCCAACTGCCAACTGTGTCGCTCGCGATGATTTCTGTTTGGCCTGTTGTGGTGTTGACTTTACTGAGATAACCGCCATCGCCTTGAGCACTTCCCTGACTGACCACATAGGCGTAGCCACCTGAGACCGCAATACCCTGCGGTAACGCGAAAGGCCCCCATTTAACGGGGCTGGTTTGGGTCAAAACAGTTGTTGCATTTGTGGCCGGATTGATGGATACAACCGTGTTGTTACCTAAGCTTGCATAAACAAGCGCCTTATTGATATCTGCCGCCAAGGCAGCAGGAGAAGACAACGTGATGGTTTGCGTGGACGTCGAAAAATTATTGGCAGAGGAATAAACAAGAATCGAAGTGCCATTGGCGACAAATAAGCCAGTGCTTGAATAAAAAGCAAAACCACCAAATTGATTACTGGCAGACAGCGCGACCAATGAAGACAAATTGCCCATCTTGTAGATGCCGTCATAGGTACTTGCATCTACAGCCGTGTAGTAAATATCGTTAGACAAAAGGCCAACGCCATACGGGCTTGTGACGTTAATCGTGCTAGCAGGCACAAGCGCTTGTGAGGTGCTATTCACAACGGCAATTCGACCTGAGCCAGTTCCATCGGCAACAAAAAGTTGACCGTTAGAGAAACTCATGTGTCTAGGGGCAACGAACGTGACACCAGCAGCAAATCTTTCAATGGTCGCAGGAGGCGGCGACTGAGAAGATGAGGAGCTCGAACTACTGTTACTCTCTCCCCCGCCACCGCCTCCGCCACATCCGGCAAATAAAGCACATGAGAGTCCAAGGAGCAACCAGTTTTTTAGTTTCATACAACCCATTAAATCGGAACAAAGTCACTTTACTTGATAGATCTACAAGTGCCAACCACAAACTGATAAAGTTACCCCTGTTCCAACCGATTCATCAGACGTCATGCTTAAGAAGTTTTTCCTGTTGACCTGCCTGCTCATGTCTGTGTGGACGGGCGTGCTCGCGCAAGATAAACCGACAGCATCACGCGCACTGTTGGCACGCCCTCCACAGTCCGGGGCTGAGCCTATGCTGTTACTGGGGCCTAAAAATCGCCCTTACACAGAAATTCTGGTCCATACCACCAAGCTGGACTACTTTGATTGCAATGGCATCGTGGCGCCTTGGTTTCGCGAACTCATCGTGGCAGAGATGAATTACTTTGCCGAATTGGTTGAACTGCCATTCGTCAAAGGTGATGCATGCGTGGTCAGCATTGGCACTGACAAAAGTCTCACGCCAGGCCGCGTGAACATTCACTTGTATGTGAACCAGCAACGCCTGACCGCTTGCGTGCGCAATGAGCAATGTCCCGTGTTTCGTAGCATCAGCCTGATTCCTAAAGACAAGGTGCTGTACCGGTCTTACTTCTTGTCGGATATGTCGCGCAAGCTGATTTCTCAGCAATGCGTGACTGACAAAGGCAAGTTGCACACAGATACCACCTGTTACACCGTTCCCTAAAGGCTTTTTGACCGCCTAGGCTAAAGCCCGAGCTGAAAAAGCCGATCTTCTAGGGATATGCGTTTTTCTTCCTCCACCCTCATTGCTACAGCACTTGTTCTGACGAGCTTCATTGGCTCGCCAGTATGGGCGAGCGACCCGCCTAAGAAGCCTGCAGCCAAGGAAGAGCCGCCAAAGCCTAAATTCGAATACGTTGAAGAAGAAGGTGAGCTTGGCCGTAGCGGCTATATTTATAAGCGTGTGGCCAAGCCCAAGTTTGAAGAACCCAAAGAGCTGCCCAAGGCCGAGCCTAAAGAAGTGCACAAACCTGAACCTAAAGACGATCACGGGAAGAAGGACGACCACGGCAAAAAAGACGATGGCCATGGTGCACCTCCAAAGAAGGAAGAGAAGAAGGATGACGGCCACGGCGCCCCTCCTAAGAAAGACGAAAAGAAAAAGGATGATGGCCATGGTGGCGGCCACGGCGGTGGTCATGGCAAAGACGCCAAAAAGCCAGCGCCTCCATCCGTCAGCGTCGTTTACGACTCAGCCGTGATCAAGCTCGATGGCAATAACCGTCCTCTCACGCCGGTGGTGTTCACCAATGCGTATGCCGATTATTTTGTTTGCTACAAAACCATCAAAGACAAATACCGCGAAACGGTGCTGGCAGAGATGAACACTTTTGCCGACCGCATGGGTTTACCGCGTGCGCAAGACATGCCTTGCATGATCAAGGTGGCCAAACCAAAGACCAAGTTTCCAGGCGCGATTTACATTGAGTTTTATGTGGATGAACAGGCAGAAAAGGCCTGCATCAAAAAGGGCGAATGCGGCTCCACGCGCTTGATGATGTTGCACCCCAAGGACAAAACCGGCATCAAGAGCAAAGAAATCTACCGCTCTTATGTGCTGACGGACGAAAAGAAGTTTCGCCGTGCCAATTTTTGTGTCAGCCCTGATGGGCAGTTTTTGGGGGAGAAGCACTGCTATGTTGCGCTGAACCCAGATTGGTTGTTCAACTGAGCAGCGTTTGAGAAAGTGGCCTGTCCGACAGGAATCGAACCTGTGACCCACAACTTAGAAGGTTGTTGCTCTATCCAACTGAGCTACGGACAGAAATGAAAAAAGGCCTCGGTAAATGAGGCCTTTTTTGCTTTTGTGGTCGGGGCGATAGGATTCGAACCTACGACCCTCTGGTCCCAAACCAGTTGCGCTACCAGGCTGCGCTACGCCCCGAAGCTGTTATTGTAACGCGCAAATTGCCCGTTTTCCGAACCCACCCCTACGAAAATCTACAGACGTGAAAATTGATTTTGATGGCATCCAAGCCTTCGTGGTGACCGCAGAGCTCGGTGGCTTTAACAAAGCCGCTGAACAACTGCACATCACGCAGACCTCACTGACGCGCCGCGTGCAAAAACTCGAAGCCTATTTGGGCCTGAAACTGCTCGACCGAACTACACGGCGTGTCGAGATGACTGCGGTGGGTCGCGATTTCTTGCCCCAAGCCCGCGCCATAGTGAACGAGATGACCTCTGCCGTCGGCCGCCTCAAAGACATGTCGCAGCAAGCCAAAGGCAACTTCACCCTCGCCTGCGTACCCAGCATGGCCGCGCACATGCTGCCCCAATTGATTCGTCAATATGCCGATATCTGCCCTGGTAACCGAATCCGGTTGTTGGACGCGGCGTCTTACGAGGTGCGTCAAGCGGTGCTGAACCACCAAGCCGAGATTGGCATTGCCGTGAATGGCGAAACACACCCAGACTTGGTTGAAACACCTTTGTTTGACGACCCCTTGGTGTTCATCTGCCGTGACACACACCCGCTCCAAGGCAAAGCTTCTGTCACGTGGGCCGATATGCGCGAGGCCGACTTGATTGTAGTGAGCAACTTCATGGCCACGCGTGTGTTCATGGACTATCAATTGGCCAAACATGGCATTCGGCTCAACGGCAACTATGAAGTGCAGCACCATGCCACGGCCATCAATCTGGTCGCGGCCGGTGTGGGTTGCGCCATCCTGCCTTCTTCTACCTTGCTAGAAGGTGACCGCGCCCATGTGCGCAAAATCACTTTGACTGGCCCTGTGGTGAAACGCAAAGTGGCCTTGCTGCGCCACAAAAACACCAGCCTCTCGCCAGCCGCTCAAGCGTTTTACGAATTGATTCAAAAAGCGCACCTCAAGCCAAAAACAGCCAAAACCCCATTAATGCGCAAATCGAAATAATCAACCCCGATATTTCACTTCTCAACATCACCGTTTCCCCCGACACTCTCGGGCATGACGACCCAAGCAAGTACAAAACAGCCAGATGTGCTGGTCATTGGCGGTGGCAATGCCGCCCTGTGCGCGGCCCTGATGGCCGCCGAAGCAGGCGCCTCGGTCTTGATGCTCGAATCAGCGCCACCCGAGTGGCGCGGTGGCAATTCAGGACACACCCGCAATCTGCGCTGCATGCACGACGCGCCGCAAGACGTGCTGGTCGATGCCTACCCCGAAGAAGAATATTGGCAGGACCTGCTCAAGGTCACAGGCGGCATCACCAACGAAAAGCTGGCCCGCTTGGTCATTCGCGCCTCATCCACCTGCCGTGATTGGATGCGCAAACACGGTGTGCACTTTCAGCCACCGCTCTCAGGTGCCTTGCATGTCGCACGCACCAACGCGTTCTTCATGGGCGGTGGCAAAGCCTTGGTCAATGCGTATTACCGCAGCGCTGAAAAGCTCGGTGTACAAATTCGCTACAACGCCACCGTGGATAAGCTTGACATTCAAGATGGTCGCTTCGTCGCGGCCTACATCGGTCAAGAGCGCATCACAGCGAAAACCTGCGTGTTGGCAGCGGGTGGCTTCGAGTCCAACCGCGAATGGCTGCGCGAAGCATGGGGCCAAAACGAGCGCGGTGAATGGCCTGCCGACAACTTCCTCATCCGCGGCACGCAATTCAACCAAGGTGTGTTGCTCAAACACATGTTGGCCCATGGCGCAGACAGCATTGGCGACCCCACCCAAGCCCACATGGTGGCGATTGACGCACGGGCCCCTCTCTATGACGTTGGCATTTGCACACGCATTGACTGCGTGTCGCTCGGCGTGGTGGTCAACCGGGATGGTCAACGCTTCTACGACGAAGGCGAAGACTTTTGGCCAAAGCGCTACGCCATTTGGGGCCGCTTGGTGGCGCAACAGCCTGGGCAAATTGGTTACTCCATCATCGATGCCAAAGCGATTGGTCGTTTCATGCCTCCCGTCTTTCCCGGCGTGCAAGCCAACACCTTGCCTGAGCTTGCGCAAAAACTCGGCTTGCCTGCGGACACCTTCATGCAAACCCTCAACGACTACAACCACGCGTGCCGCATCGGCACGTTTGACCACACCAGCTTGGACGACTGCCACACCGAAGGTGTGAGCCCCGCCAAAACACACTGGGCGCGGCCCATCGACACCGGCCCGTTCTACGGCTACGCCCTACGACCCGGCATCACTTTCACCTACCTTGGCCTCAAGACCGATGAAACAGCCGCTGTGCGCTTTAAGGATGTACCCAGCGACAACTTGTTTGTGGCAGGCGAAATGATGTCTGGCAACGTGCTGGGTAAGGGCTACACCGCAGGGGTGGGCATGTCGATTGGCACCGCGTTTGGTCGCATTGCAGGCACGCAAGCCGCAAAAGCCGCCTTGGCAAACATGGAGGCCGCACATGCAAACGCTTGATGCCCTCACCCGCGACGCCCGCGCTTTGGCCAATGGCGACGTCGTGTTGTCAGCGCCTGAAACCGAAGTGGCGCGACAGCTGCAAATTTGCAATGCCTGCCGCTACTGCGAAGGCTTTTGCGCGATGTTTCCGGCCATGACCCGACGCTTGGAGTTTGGTAAAGCCGACATCCATTACCTCGCCAACCTCTGCCACAACTGCGGCGCCTGTTTGCACGCCTGCCAATACGCACCGCCGCACGAGTTTGCTGTCACGTGCCGCAAGCGATGGCGCAAGTGCGCGGTCAAACCTATGCCGACTACGCATGGCCACCGGCCTTGGGCGCGCTCTACAAACGCAATGGACTCACCTTGTCGTTGGTATTGGCGGCTGGCTTGTCGCTGTTCTTGCTGCTGACCTTGCAGATGAATGGCACCTTGTGGTCTGGCCCACTGGCTGGCAACTTCTACAACGTGTTTCCGCACAACCTGCTGGTGAGCTTGTTTGCACCTGTGTTCTTGTTTGCTGCATTGGCGCTTGCCTTGGGTGTGCGACGATTCTGGCAAGACATCACACCCGCCACCAGCGGTGCAGCACTCACGCCGCCCGCTGCCAACGAAGCCACGCACGACGTGTTGCGCTTGAAGTATTTGGATGGCGGTCACGGCGAAGGCTGCAACAACGAAGACGATGCCTTCACGCTCTCACGCCGTCGCGCACACCACCTGACGTTTTATGGCTTCATGCTGTGTTTTGCAGCGACGAGCTTGGCGACGGTGTATCACTACGCCTTTGGCTGGGTCGCACCTTATGACTTGCCCAGTTTGCCCAAAATCTTGGGCGCCGTCGGTGGCGTGAGCTTGCTGCTTGGCACCACAGGTTTGTTCAAGCTGAATCTGCAGCGCCACCCCATGCACGGCGATGCCGCACAAAAGCCGATGGACTTGGGCTTCATTGCCTTACTGTTTTTCATCAGCTTGAGTGGCTTGACGTTGTGGCTGGGTCGCGGCAGCACAGCCATGCCAGCTTTGTTAGCAATTCATCTGGGCGTGGTGATGGCCTTGTTTGCCACCCTGCCCTACGGCAAATTTGCCCACGGTATTTTCAGAACAGCGGCCTTGCTGCGCTTTGCTGTGGAAAAACGACAACCCAACCCCATCGGTGTGGGCAGCGAATAACTTGAAGGAGACACACATGAATAAACGCACTTTCATCTACACCTGCGCCTTGCTGGCTCTGGGCCTCTCAGTCCTCTCGTCACATGCGCAAGAGTTTCCACCCAAGAAAACCATCACCATGGTGGTGGGCTTTGCGGCAGGTGGTGCAGCCGATACAGCCGCACGCATCATCGCCAAAAAACTGGGTGACAACATTGGCGCTTCTGTGGTGATTGACAACCGTGGCGGCGCAGGCGGCAACATTGCCCACCAATTTGCAGCCAATGGTCCGACCGATGGCAGCACGATTTTGTTTGGCTCAGTGGGGCCACTCACCATTGCCCCGCACATGATGAAGCTGCCCTACGACCCTGTGAAGGACCTCTCGCCCATCACCATGGGTGTGAACTTTCCCAATGTGTTGGTGGTGCATGCTGGCACGGGCATCAAGACCTTTGCCGAGTACATCGCCTACGCCAAAAAGAATCCAAAGAAACTGGACTACGCGTCAACAGGTCCAGGCTCGGCCTCTCACCTCGCGGGTGAATTGCTAGACGACATGGCAGGCATTGACACCGTACACGTCCCGTACAAAGGCGGTGCACCTGCTTTGCAAGACTTGTTGGGTGGTCGTGTCGCGGCTTACTTCTCGACTTACTCCACCTCACAGGCCTACATCGAAACGGGCAAGCTCATTCCCTTGGCCAGCACAGGTGCACAACGCCTAAAGCAATTGCCAAAAATTCCAACGGTGGCCGAATCTGGCTATCCAGGTTTCAGCGCCACCAACTGGTATGCATTTGTGGCGTCATCCAAAGTGCCTGCGCCCATCTTGGACCGTTGGAACACCGAGCTGGTGAAGGTATTGAAGTCTCCCGATGTGGTGGAGCAACTCAATAGCCACGGCCTCACACCACAACCCAGCACCCGCGATGAATTGGCCAAGTACATCGCCAAAGAGTCCGCCACATGGGGCCGTGTGATTCGTGAACGAAAAATCACAGGCGAATAAAACAAAAATTTAACGGAGACAACACATGACATTCACACCTCACCACATCACCCGCCGTCTGTTACTGGTTGGCCTTGGCGTCTTCCTTGCCGCATCGCAAGTGGCGCAAGCCGCCGAGATTCGCGTCATCACCTCGGGTGCATTCACCGAAGCGTATAAAAAGCTCGTGCCCGAGTTTGAAAAACAAACCGGCCACAAAGTCATCAGCTCGTTCGGCGCATCGGTGGGCAATGCACCTGACTCCATCCCCACCCGCTTTGCACGCGGCGAGAAGTTTGACCTCATCATCTTGTCAGATGGTGGCTTAGAAGCCATGGTTAAAAAAGGCAATGTCATCCCCGGCAGCCGTGTGGATTTGGTGCGCTCACAAATCGGTGCTGCGGTTCGCAAAGGCACACCCAAGCCCGACATCAGCACGGTTGAGGCTTTGAAACAAACCTTGCTCAACGCCAAGTCCATTGCTTACTCGGCGAGTGCCAGTGGCACGTATTTGTCGACTGAGCTGTTTCCCAAACTCGGCGTGGCCGAAGAAATGAAGGACAAAGCCAAGCGCATCATGAGTGAACGCGTGGGCGCTGTCGTGGCACGCGGCGATGCCGAGCTGGGCTTTCAGCAGGTGAGCGAGTTGATTTATTTCAAAGAGCTGGACTTCATTGGCACCTTGCCCGAGTCTGTACAGCAAACCATCTTTTTCTCAGCAGGCTTGGTTGAAGGCTCCACAGAGCAAGACACGGCCAAACAACTGATTAAATTCTTCCAATCCCCCGAAGTCGCAGAGACGATTCGCCAAACCGGTGTAGACCCCGTCGCCGCCCGATAATGGCGGGATGACTGCTGCACATCACACCTCCTCCTCTGCCGCCCCCCTCAAAGGGGTGCGCGTTCTCACCCTTGCTTTGAACCTGCCAGGCCCAGCCGCTGTGATGCGGCTGCAGGCCATGGGTGCCAAGTGCACCAAGCTCGAACCGCTCGCGCCTCAAGGCATGAGCACCGCAGACCCCATGGGCATCTACAAGCCTGCCGCCTACGAGGTGATGCACCAAGGCCTAAAGGTGTTGCAAGCTGACCTGAAGTCTGAACGTGGCCAAGCCGCGCTGCACAAGCAATTGGCGCAAACCGATGTGCTCATCACCTCCTTCCGTCCTTCGGCCTTGGTCAAACTGGGCTTGGCTTGGAAAGAATTACACACACGCTACCCCGCCTTGTGCGTGGTGAGCATCGTGGGCGCCCCAGGCGAACGCGCTGAAGAAGCGGGACACGACTTGACCTACCAAGCCGACAGCGGTTTGGTCAACGGTCTTGAAATGCCAGCCAGCTTGTACGCCGACATGGGTGGCTCTTTGTTTGCCACCGAAGCCGTGCTGCAAGCTTTGTTGCTGCGTCAACGCCCAGGCCGCACGCACGGCAAAGGTGTGTTTCACGAAGTCGCGTTGTGCGATGCGTCGGCTTACCTCGCCTTGCCACG
>Ga0228706_1000042_pt1 | contig 11281 bp, 6 predicted proteins | sample McNCre317_Aug_MT_FD_181486 | JGI IMG/M metagenome (GOLD analysis project Ga0228706, IMG submission 181486) | Metatranscriptome of freshwater microbial communities from McNutts Creek, Athens, Georgia, United States - 3-17_Aug_MT (Metagenome... | ecosystem: Environmental > Aquatic > Freshwater >... | reverse complement strand
CATATACAGACTCCTGTATAGGGAGGGCATCATTGGTCGGCATGGTAAAGCATGGGCTGTGGTGTCTTATCAGCGGAGGGCAGTATTGGTCGGCATGGTAAAGCATGGGCTGTATTGTCTTATCGTTGCGAAATGACGTTTAAATAGGCTGATATACCCGAATGTATATCCCTCCTTTCTTTTTCTATCTTGTAGTTTTAAGTTAGTTTTAGTTAGCATGAGGCGGTGCTCCGGCGGAATTATGTAGAGGACCATCGTTTATTGCACAACTGTACCTGATTATTTTAATGGAACCGCAAGAACAACAAAAGAACGAAGTTATTTCGAGGGCAAAGGAGATCGATACTGGAGCAGTTCCACTACCGATGTCCAATGTCATCTTAGGATTACCTTATAAACCAGACCCGACCACTGTGGATAAAACCGGAGTGATGAGCAGGCCGTGGAGTTTCGCGGATCTTGTGTCTCAGAAGCGGATAGTTGCTGATTTGCATATTGATAATACGACCAATGGAAAAGTCTGGGAGTTTCATAACACCTGGATGAATGTCTTGAATACGATCTTTAAGACAACTGGTAGTACTGCTGGCGAGGAACATCTCCGCAATTTGTTCGGCTTAAAATCGTGGACGTTGAATTTCACGTTTCAATTTCGTTCAAATTTTCAGCAGGTTGGTCAACTAATAATCTTTTATACCAACATGCCGAGGTTGCTTAAGAATTACCATTCAGCAACCGATGTCACCGAAGATTATTACTCCAGTTACATGGTGCAGACACAGCTTCCGCATAGGAAAATTCCGATGGGCGAGGACCAAGATGTGGATGTCTCATTGAAATGGATTTCACCGCATGCTGCTGCTTTTGGTAGTGACATGTATGCTGATGGACAGACTGTCTATGATTATACAAGTTATTTGTATGACATGGGCACTTTGAGACTCCATGTGCCGTTTCCAATGGAGGTTGCGACAGGTGTTGACTCGGCAATGACAGTCCGTGTTTGGGCGTGGTTGTCTGACTTAACAACTGGAGCGTATAAACCATATGATTCTGTTTTATGAATGGACTCCCTACCACCGCAACTCAATTTACTAATTGGTACAGTGAGAACTTTGCTTCTTCTGGGATATCTTTCCTTGCAAGTGGCGGCGCAAATTGGGTCCCTGGCAGTAGCAGTGTTTCGTCCTCTGTTACGCCGAGTCGGGTACAACCTGCTAGACTCAATCAGGACTATGCCAGCTTCGCACAGTCATCTCCCGCTAACAATCAAGGATTTGACCCATGGGGAGTGAAGGACTCGCCAATTATTGATGATGACGAACGTGTTCAATCTAATTTGGAAACTGAGACAGAAATACCGAATGAAGCTGAGGAAGGGTTATCAGAGACTGTTGAGGCAGTTGGTGAGGTTACGACTGGAGTTGAGGCAGCTGAGGCGACCGCTGCGGTGTCCACTCCTTGGACCTTGCTGGCTATAGCCAATCAACAACTAGGCCAAGCAGTTAGTACAGCACATGTGTCAGGATTGCAACAGCAATCCTCGGCGGATTACACGGCCAATATGCAGTCTCACGGCTTGAATGTAGGTCTTAATGCAGATCTTATTCGTGAACAGCAGAGCCAGACCATTTCGAGGCAGCAGGCAGGAGGTTCTATTGGGTCTTTGCTTGGGCCCCTTGGAACGTTGATCGGACAGGCCATTGCCGGATATAACTCTGTGAACCAGGAGGATTTGAAAACAGCCGCTTCTTTCAACGGCTATATTAATCCCCAAATGAGTAACATCGTTGCTTCACAGACAACATCTGGTGATGCAGGACAAGCAACTCAGGTTGATAATGTCGACACAACAAATGCTTAGTTTTAACCCACCACGGCTAGTGAATGTGCCTCAACAGCCACCTCCACAAACCGTGAGTATGACCTTAGAACACTCCGGTGTTCCTGTTGACGAACCGCTTTTAGTTACGGATATCCCCCCTGATTTTCAGTGGATGGCCCAGCTACAACGTTATCATACCTCGTTTGTAGTATCTAAGAATAAGAATCCCAAGGATCCCTTGTGGCGTGACAATGTTCACACCATGATTGAGACTTCTGATGGTGATCCATACAAGATCATTCCATCATGGAATTTGTTACCAATGGTGACTTCCAGGTGGTGGAATGGGATTATCAGCTACAAACTCATTGCTATTAAGCCACCACGAGTTACTGGAAAATTGTTGATAAGGTACTCATTTGACCCACACGATGACTTCTCTGGTGACTCAGTTCGCCGTGGGATTTGCAAGGAGTGGGACCTCGGACAATCATCTGAGTGCGAATTTGATGTAGTTGCTACAAATACAATTCGTGCCCGACCCACATGGTTACCCTTGATACGATCTGGTAATGTTACTGGAGCCTACTGGCTGGACCAATATTTGCCATATCAAACATGGCATTATGGTTCACTCATGATAGAACTGGCCCAGCGAATTCAAGTTGGATCAATCTTTCCTGATTCTATACGGATACTGGTATTTAAATGTTTTAAAAATGCAGAGTTCTACCTGCCCACTGATGCGAGAGGAGATTCCCCGCATTTCTTGGCCACTGGAACTGTGCCTTCAGGTCGAAAGGTATGAACGCAGAGGAACCTATTCAATCTGTTGGGGCCAACCAAATAGTTGGAACTCAAGGAGATCCTTTGCAAGAACAACCACGAGTCCCCACTACAGCTATGCCACGCCAAATGTCATTTTCATCATTGATATATCAGTGGCAACCGATGGGCTTGAGAGTGGTTGTTAATTTGCCTTTTGTAGGAGATGACAAAGACTTTCTGTTTTATATACGTAATGGCCCTTTCATTCCTTACCCGTGCAAGTACCGAGACGACAGTATTTCGCAAGAGCCTGGCGTCAGTTTATATCCGGCCTGGGTCATGTCATATGGCCTGAATAATATGGCAGCAGTTTTTCTATTTAGTGACTCCTTTAGAGAGTATCCCGACTATAATGGAACAAAAAATTTTCCAATTACGTTGACTCAATATGATACTCCACCTATTATATCATCAATGGCCATGTCCTTTAGAAGATGGAGAGGTGCCATGCAATACCGCATTCGTGTTGTTGCTGGTTCCATTACTCAGGGTTATATCATTGTGACCCCGTTGAAGAACATCTTTGTGCCTATTGCCATCTATAACCAGTTTAAGTATCAACCGGCAATCCAGCGTCAGGATCACTCATATAAAGCATCTATGATGAACTCATATGGACTGGTTGATATAGCTATGATTAGGCACTCTGAAATCACTATGCCGTTTGACTATCCAGTAGCATATTATGATCAATTTGCATGGATGTCAAGGCGGGTTTCACCATCACAGGATTGGGCTGGCATTTCGGACGTGTCGAAATTAAAGCCTGTTCCAGTGGGACCAACTTTAAAATCAGAACCACATGGTGACAATTTTATAGCAGTTGGTCTTCGCGGTGCATTGTCTGCTTCTGCAGTGGGATCACAACTCGAGTTTGAGCTGGAATACCGCTGTATGGAGGGGTTTCAGTTTGCGGACCCTTATCTACCGCCACGCAGACTATGTGCCGACACCCGCAACTATCTTAAGAATGGACGTCTTCCCTACCGAATACCATCAAGGGAATGGGAATCGGACGGTATAGGTGAACCAACCAAGGTCAAGAAACAATCTCGCTTGACCGAGGTTATAACTGGTACAGCTGGAATCAATTTAGGTAAATCTTCCCGGGCCCATTATGGGTAACCTTTTGATGTTTAAATTTTAATTCCGTTCTCGCCGGAGATGAGTACCGGTTTGAGTTTAATTCCCAGGTAGCGCGAGCCGTGAGTCAGCCCAGACAAGCGCAGTAGCCCTACTTGGAGAGGTTCTCCTTGAGCGACCAGAAGCTGGCATTGAATCGAGCCACATAATGCTGAGAGTAGAGGGATTTGCATTCTATTGTGAAAGCAATAATTTGAGAGCTAAGCCCATCACATTGTGCACTCGGAATATTGTGCAGCGCGAAAGGTTAGTAACATTAAGTTGGCGAAAGGTTAGCGCAGCAATGATTGGTGGTAACGCTGGATCTTATTGTGGAAGCAATGGATGAATATGAAGTTGAAATCAGGATCACCACACCCCCGCAGCATAGCGGTACCGTACTGAATGTCACAATCCAGTGATGATTCGAAGCCTATAACGGGCGGACGTGTTTAAATGGTGTTTTATGTGGATGTTAGTTCGCCGGAATGTGCAGCTCCGGATATCGAGTCGAAGATTCAGTGACCAGTGGAGCAAGCAACATAGGTAACTATTTCGTATGATTTTACTCACAAAATTGCACTGGGCAGGAGCTTCCAAAGGAACCTTCTGCTTCTCGTAACTGCACACAAACTAGATTTCTTATTTTCGAAGAGCATATTAAAATGGCTTCAAGTTCAAGTTCAAGTAATTTGCAACCTCGCAGGAAGTTTCAACTCCGCGACGAAATTAAGTGTGCACTTGCTCGGTTTAAACATCAACAGAGTGAGGGGTGGAGAATACACCTGGAAAAGAGCAAACTCGCATCATTGGTCAAGATGTACACGGAACGTTATTTGTACGTGAAAGGTATGCCTTTTGAACCTGTGGAATTCCATCGAGTTGAGTTGCTCGAATATCTTAGGGCCCTCCCATTACCGGAGGAGAAGGAAACGGCAACAGGGAGACGTCTTGCACAACAGCCCGTGTTTGGCGTTCCCGATATACCTATCTATTATTATAATTATAAGGTTCCTAAGGTCACTCCAGTTGACCTTAAGAGTATGGTGAATCATTATCAGTGCCAAGAACATATCCATAAGAGAGAGGAATCCCACCATCCTGACGGACTTGGCTGGGGTGGTGGAACAGATTCTACTATAGAGTGTGTAATAGATGTTTATTCATGTCTGTTGCGTACGCATGCTGTAAAAACTGCATATATAAAGCTTTTGGATATTCTTAAAGGGGATAAATTTTCCAACCTGACATCTGAGGGAATTCTTTTTGCTTGTCTACATCTTATCATTCGAGGAGTTGCTGGATCAGCAATATGTAAGACCCATTCAGAATGGAGACAAGAACAGTACACACAAGATCAACTGTGGAAGTATACTAAGGATTTTCAAAATGGTGTTCCTCCTCAGCACATAATTGGCCAGTATATGCGCGAAACCTTGTACCATCAACTGATGGTTACCAAGGAAACAAAAGCCATGCGCATTTCATCATCTAAACATGACCATACAAAATTCAGACCATACTCTGTATATTGGTATACCTGGTATTGGGGAATTTTCCAGAAAATGAGTAAGCAGAATCAGCGAATGGTTGAGTTGGGAGTTGATATGAGTGATCCCGAGATTTCTAGTCACCCCACAATGTTTAACATTTCCAAATCCATGGGTGAGAGTTTCATGGAAGGTGCATTGTCATCGCCTGAGTTTAATCAAGTTCTGAACCTGAGCAGAACCCTTCCTGAAGAAGTAGCAACGAAAATTGATCAAGTAACCAAGGAACGTGAGGATTCTCTTAAAGAATCTGCACGTGAAATTTTAACAGAATTCAAAACTAGTATGCATGACTTGGCTGAGGAAACACTTGACAAGCTGGTTATGAAGTCCAAGGACATTGGACAGGTCTTAACTGAAGCTGTTGAGCCATTTGTGGCGGTTCTTGAATCACTGCAGTCCTTGGCTGAAAATGCTATATCACAAATTAACGGATTTTTAAAACCTATGGAAGGTTTCTCAGGAATAAATTTGTCTGTCACATCAATTTTGGAGTGTCTTAAATATTATATTGTTTATATTAATACAGAAACCACATCTTTGAAGATGATTCTAGTTTTATTGATGATGAATGCTTTAGGTATAACATCGAAGTTATTTTCCTGGATGTTGGAGTTTTGGAGAATGTATTCATCATCCGAACTCGAAGGGCATACAGTTGATGCTGAACCCACGAGTTTTCTGGACTGGCTGGTAAATGCGCCAACCAAGTTCATGGTGCTCTTGGGTGCTACCTTTGCATCTATGGCGAAGGGAGCGAAGCTCTCAACATCCGAGTTCTTTAAGTTGGCCAAAGATTTATCTGATAAGATGAGGTCTATTCATTTTATTTCTATGGGAGTTGCCGCTTTTGAACGCCTGTTTGATTATGGGGTTCGATTCTGGAAGTTTATCTCGGAGTGGATTTCTACACACATATTTGGTCGCACACCTGACCGAGTTACAATGGCACGTAAAGTGATGAAGTTGATTTTGAAGATAAAATACTTCAATACTGAGGCTGGATTGAATGCTGTAAGAATGGCTGAGAATGTAAGAGTTGAGGCTGAAAAGCTATTTCCGGAATGGAATGCATTGCTTGCGCAATGCCGTGACAATCCTGAATATCGTCAGATGTATCAGGATTTGGAGCGGCAGACACGCGCAGTTAAAGAAGTTAGCGACTTTGTCACTCGCTTCCGCGCAGTTTCCAATTTCCAACCGACGATGTTCCATGTTCAGCTAGTGGGACGGCCAGGAATTGGCAAGTCTACTTTAATCAAGACTATGACAGCTGATTTAACTCGATCGTTGTGGCCATCTGAACCAAAACCATCATTCTACAGTATGAATATGAACTTGGAATTCTTTGATGGGTATGCAGGACAGCGCATAATGATTGCGGATGACGTGTACAAGATGAATGAGCCCAAGCATCTAACAGCAACGATAGGCCTTATAACGAATACACCTGTTATATTGCCGATGGCAAATCTGGCTGATAAGGGAGTGCAGCTTACAAGTGAAGTTTTCTTATCGACCACAAATACTGCCTATCCATTGGGCAAGGATGTTTTGTGTATGGAAGCAGTTCACAGGAGACGCCATATGCTCGTTGATGTAACATGTGACGAGCGTGTAATCGAGGAAGGTAGTGGACAGTTTTCAGAAGCACTATTCCGACAATATTATCCTGGACAAGATAAATCTAAGTTCCCACATCTTAAGTTCGGCCTTATGAAACCTGTGCCTAAAGAGTTTGGAGGAGCTGCGGAGACCGTTCTCGTTGGAGAAGATGAGCAGATTGTTTACAACGAGTATGCAAAGTTGCTCAGGGATGCAAATTTCAAAGTATCCTTGGGTCATAAGGAATTAGATCCAACATTTTATTTCAATGAAGAGAATTTGCCGCAAGGATTTTCGTATCCTGCGCGTGGTTGGAGTTATGAACAGTTTATGACCAATTGCATGGTTAGATTCCGTTCCTTTAGAGGAATGGAGGAAAGCTATAGTACGGCTGTCAAGTATGCACATACTGCAACTTGCCTAGCTGAGATTGATGCATTGCTGGATCAGAATTCTGACTGTGATGGCCCTGAAATACCAACTGGAGTTGGCCGCTTTGATTTGATTAAAATGTATGGAAAAGAGTGTATGCATCCTATGGGAACAGATGATCCTCTGGGGAAGCGCATCGCTTCTGATATTGATGCCCATAGAGCTACTGCACCTGAGCTAGAGCACTTTGATCTTGATGCTTGGGTTGAGAAGACCTTGGATGGATATATTGGTAGAAATGAAAAGCCTACTGGCATCACTCTTGAGGAAGAAAGTATACGGCGTACTACTATCTTGCGCAGAAGAAAGAAGGCTATTGTTCCCCCGCAGTTGCAAGAAGCCCTGAAAGTTCACCGACACAATTTGGATTGGTACATCAAGATCCATGATCATCCCACAACGTGGGATTCTTGTGTATTTGAAGGCAAGAATTTGGAGGTTGAAATGTTGCAAGCAGTGATGATGCAGGCATTATCACGTGTTATACCAACTAGAGCAGCATTCGGCGAGCTAGTATCAGAAGATAAGCCTGAATCTAATGTGTGGTGGAGATGGTTCCGCCGTCTTGCCACTATTCCAGGCCTTGCCGTAGATGCGTACGCAACATACAACCAAGTGATTCGCCTTCTATTGCCATCTGAGAACTTGGTGTGGCCTGAGGGCTTTGGATCTAGAACCGGCTATATGTCGGATATGTCCATTGCCTTCTTGCAGCGTCTAGAGAAAATCAATGGAGAATGGTGCCTGAATGTGACGGATTTGCATTCAATCTTTCCGTCACCATGTGTTGCAAAGGTCTACTCAAATGGACTGACTCAGGAAACATATGAAATTCCTGTGGATATAGCTTTTTGGCTATCTCATGCACAGCATTTCAGAATATTCCTGAATAGATTCTGCAATTTTACAGCTGAGCAACAGCAGACTCTTGTGGATGAAGCACATTTCAGGAACCGTTTTACCGGAACATACACCTATGAGTATTTTGCTAAACAGGCAGAAGGAACGCTGAAGGGAACGGTTTATGCGGCACTGTCGTATCTCACGAAGCCATATAAATATCTGGCTGTGAGATTTCCACAAATCACTATCACTGCAACCTACATCCTTGCAGTTACAGCAGTGGTGTTTATTGTTAAATCAATTGCATCACTGTTCTCCCATCCTACCTCGAAGGTCTTGCATCGTGGTCCTGTCAGTAATATAGTGTATCGCGGAAATTACCCAACATCACAACGATTGCCTGAGCTATCAACTACCATCTTGAAGAGGAATGTTGCTAATATTTGTATATCAACAACTATGGAGTCTAGAAAGGCTCAGTGTCTCCGTACGGAGCAGTTCGTCTTATGTAATTCGCACATATTTGACGGGCTTGTCCCAGATGGGGGCCAATACTTGGTGACATTGACTGATGGCTCATTGACCAACGATTTCTGGGTTCCTGAGACCCAAGTGTACATAGATAAAGATCGTGATCTAGCAATCATATTCTCGCGACTATTCCCAGCAGTGCGGAAAATATCAGACCATTTCATTAAGCAGTCTGATTATGAGCGGAGTGAATTCACGGGACAGATGGTAATCTGCTCAAAAACACCTGAGTATGGAATTGTAGAACATTATCCAGTTGTTGGCAAGGTTGATCGCCTTGACCTCAAAGGAATAACACGTCCAGCAGTGTTGACGCAAGTTATGATGCTTAACGGATCCACTGTCTCAGGAAGAAGTGGATCACCTGTTATTGCACAAGTGAACGGCTTAGCAAGACTCATTGGCATACAGTCTTGGGCTATGGATACTTTGTACCAACCCAAGGTTGCTGTTCAGACTGTGACTGCTGAGCTGTTTGAAGAACTTGTGAAGAATGTTTCTGCACAGTCCGAAGATCTATTGGTTCGGCGTATTGCTGAGCCAGAGTATGGTGAATGTTATCCAACACATGCATTTGCCTCAGTACCGGAATTCATGCTTGCTTGTGAAGATGAGCATGTTGTTGGAGATGTAGGAATGAATAAAATTAAACCATCATTCATTTCAAATCACTTGACAGCTGCAGGAATTACCACGAAACGTATTCCAGCGGTCATGTCTGATAGGGATCCCCGTTTGCCTCGGGATTCCCGTCATCCGTTGGAACATTCTCTGGGAAAATATTATAGAGGCAAAGTAAATCCTATCCCGCATAATATAATCAACCGGGCTAAGGATTATATAATCAAATATTATAAGGGGCGTCTTGACACCAAGAATTTTGCTGCACTGACAATAGAAGAAGCAATTACGGGCACTCGAGAGGATGGAAGTAATCCCATGAATCTCAAGTCATCGCCTGGTATCCCGTTCATATTTGATAAGCGCGAACGTAAAGGTAAGAAGGACTATATGGAGATTGATGAATTTGGTGAAGTGGACCATATAGATCCTGAGTTTCTTCAAGGGTACTACAAGTTTGAAGATTCCCTTTCAAAGGGTGAAGTTCCATATACGCGCGCCTATGATTTTCCAAAAGACGAACTTCGCCCCATAAATAAGGTTTTGGGTGATGAAACCACACCACCAAAGACTAGATCAGTAACGTGCATGAATGTTTACTACATTCTTGCATGGAGACGCTATACAATGCGTTTCTGGAGTGCTATGCACCGTGCAGCTGACGGTACTTCAATGTTTGGACCCGGAATTAATCCTGAGGGTCCAGAATGGTCTGCTCTTTATCATCACCTGAACCGCCATCCTAATGCTGTAGATTTTGATGTTTCCAATTGGGATGGTTTTCTTTTCGCTCAACTATTTTATGCAGTTTTAGATATAATAAAAGCAATAATGAACGTAAAGAAGGGAACACCAGTAGATTATATTTTAACTTCTATTTTCTTTGATGTTATGAATTGTTTCATTCAATTTCTAAATATTATCTACCAGAAGAGCCGTGGTATTATATCTGGCTTCCCCGGAACGGCGGAAGTTAATACTCTGGCTCATATACTCTTAATAGTATGTATTTACCTGATGCTTGTCGCAAAGACTATATGGGACTCTTTTGAGATGTTTTTGCGCATGGTGTCTGCCATTTTATATGGTGATGACATCTTACTTACTATTCATGATGACATCTTGCATCTCTTTAATGGTAAAACAATACAACGAGAGTATGAGAGACTAGGTTACACTGTGACTTCTGCCACGAAGTCCAGTGAGATAGTGGAAGCAAAACCACTGTCTCAATGTCAGTTCTTAAAATCTAGCTGGCGCCAACTTCTGCCCGGATATTATATCCGAGTTTTGGACTTGGAAGTAGCCTATGATCTGGTTCACTGGGTCAGAGCAAAGCAACATCCTCGTGGACAGTTCTTCCAAAATTACATGGATGCACTGTGGATTTGTTTTGGCCACGGTCAACAGGTTTTCGAAAGTTTTCAGCTCACCGTTAATCAGATTTTAACGAAATTTTCCGAAGATAACATAGTTTTCAGTTACAAAGATTTTGAAGACGACTATTTTGCGCGATATTTACCAAATTTTAAATTTAACTTGTAGATAGGGTTTTTGGATGTCGTGACGTTAGTTATAAGTATCACCTAGCGCTAGCGCCTAGCTGGTAAAGTATCCCCTTGGCTTAGAGAAAACTCACTAGATGGAGGCTCGAAGCGGCTCCGGTTGGGCAATGCGTTTACCTACGCTAATGCTTTGTATCATCTTATTGCATCGACCTGTTGTGTGTGTGTTGACGTAGAACCTCCGCACAGACTTCAGGCTTTGTATTCATTTTCATTTGTCTGACACCTATGTCGCACCGATCTACCGGGGCGGCGCTGTAAATTGTTAATCAGTAATTTCAATTTTTCAAAATTTAATTCACTGCGGACTCCCATAAGTCCGCCATGATTTGTTTTGTTTTTCTAAATTTATTTCATTT
>Ga0228706_1000039_pt1 | contig 11353 bp, 1 predicted proteins | sample McNCre317_Aug_MT_FD_181486 | JGI IMG/M metagenome (GOLD analysis project Ga0228706, IMG submission 181486) | Metatranscriptome of freshwater microbial communities from McNutts Creek, Athens, Georgia, United States - 3-17_Aug_MT (Metagenome... | ecosystem: Environmental > Aquatic > Freshwater >... | reverse complement strand
GGGCTCCAAGAATTTGGAGCCCTAGGTTGCATCTGCCTCTGAGACTTGCTCAAGCAGTTTGATTTCGTGACTTATAGGAACGAGAGTAAACGCATTAATTTGAACTCGCCCGTTTCTATTTGGTCCTTAATCTACATAGTAGAATCAATCACAATTTTACACACACATATTATGCTAGGCAGCGCACATCGAGACCTGTGTCACTTAACTTAGTGGTAGCTGTCACAATACAATTACACACCCTTAATATGTGTAGTCTCACGTATTAAGATGCTTTGTTTGTTTTATTTAACGTAGCATCACTTCGCAACACTTTGTTGTGATTTTATAATATAACGTAGAATCACTCATGTTCACTTAGAACATGTTTTATTGATTTAAATTTAGATGCATCTAATTATCACTAGGATTATTAGATTAATTAAATTCACCTCATGTTCACTATGAACATGTTGTATTTTAGCATCAACTCGCGTCTAAAAGATTTCTTCGGTTGTCTTTTACAAATCCCTAGGACTCGACACCCTAGTGGAGGCGCATTTTTAGCCTAGTTTACGATAGGATACCACCTGTGGGTTTCGTCGCCCATAGCGCTGTTATTGCTAGGTGAGAGCCATTTTAAGGCCTTGAGAAATGTACTTATCATTTAGGTATTAAGTGAGCTACTTGGGAGAGGGAGGGTTCGACCCGCTCCTTGAACGTAACCAGGATTTCGTTCCCTGGGGTAGTTACACCCAATGTTAAGTCTGTAGTTCAGTCACAGCATTTCGCCCGGTTATTCGGCAAGGTGTTAATTGGAGTTTATATATTATGGACAAGTGTTATGTTTTGCCTACTGACCTCCCCGTTGACGACCATATGCATGAACCCCGACCGACTCAAAGAAAAGCAACATTGTTCGACTTCATTGACAATGTTTGCCCAGGAAAATTTTCAAATCCGGGAGGACCGGTACATTTAGATGAATTGACTGAGTTTTATGAAAGTATTTATGAAACTCTTAGTGAGAAAGAATTCCTTCAGATTTTCTCACATGATCTAGAACTGCGACGATTGTATCAGTCAATTTATCCTAGTAATTTGAAAAGATTTCATCAATATATGATGTTTTTAACATCACAAGATTATCAAACAATTATAAATTCAGTAGAGAGTTTCAAATTTGTTTCAGAAAAGACTTTGAATGGAAATTCAAAAGCTGCAAAGAAAATATTGCAAAATATTAGACGAGAGAATAGAAATTATTTAAACTTAGTCTTTGCAGACGGGGCCGCCACTAGACCTCAAGGCCCAGTCTTCGAGAAACAAATATTTGGGTTTGAAAATATACCCACAGCACTTGACAATTGTGCTGCAGGAACTAAAAAGTTCGAGGCAAGCATGGATTCTCTTCAAGAAGCCATGAATAGAACAAAAGATATGACTGATGATTTATGCAATCGAACTCAGAACATGTTCGATTTACTAGAACCAAAAATGCAACAAATATTAGATCCAGAGTCATTGTTGCAGAAAGTATGGACTCAAGCAAAGATTAATATCATTCCCATTTGTATGAATGTTACCCAACTGATCAAAAGGACATCAAAGATGGAGATATTAACAGCAATTTCTTCCATCGTTGGTCTTCTCGGCCTCACTGAGAATATCACACAAAAATTAATGAGCAAATTTACACAGTTTACAGGAAAAGCAGAAAAACAGATGTCCAAAACTACTGTGCTCTTAGGAATGCTCGCATCCTGTTTGGGAGATTATTCACCAAGTAAGATTCTAACAGGAAATGCAAGAGGATTATTTGCAGCACAGAAAGAAGCAGAAGCTATGGACACAATGCATAAGTTATTTATGGAAGTATTGGAAGAATGGGGATTGTATGAAACTGATACATCTAAAACCTTGAAAATGTTAAAATCAGAACTTGTTACTGCCTTGAAAAATTGTTCTGACTATGAAGTAGATATGTGTAGATGTCCAGCTAAATATCAGAAACAAAAATTCTATCAGCAATTTATTAAAGATTTTAAAACAGTAGAAAATAGTAAAGTACAGCTAACATCAGGTATTTATTCATCTCTTAGAGATACTGGTTTTGCAGCAGAAGTTATGCAATTGTTTACTCGATACAATCTAGTGAAGAAGACTATAGAACAAGCACGATCATTGCAAGGAATTAGAGTCGAGCCAGTAGCTATTGCCTTAGTTGGAGCTCCAGGATTAGGAAAGAGTGTTTTGCAGGGAGCTTTTCATAAGTTACTTGTAAAGCGATTTTATGAAAGAGGACTTCAGGACGATCCAGCATATGAGGAGTTGGATGATATAAAAGAATGGACTACATGGTCCCAGAATACTCAAGATGATTACCATCAAGGGTATTGTGGACAGGAAGTTCACCTTGTGGATGATTTGTTTCAGCCAGCCGACGATAAAGACCATCTAGATTGGTGTAATATGATCTCACCAAACAAGTTTCCAACACGTCAGGCTGATTTGGCTTCCAAAGGGACACCTTATATCTCCAAACTCATTGTAGGAAGTGTGAACCAGTTTCCAACTGTTTCAAAGACCATCAAAGAAGTTAGAGCTCTTCAACGTAGATTTGTAGTAATAGAATGTACAAGAACTGGACAAAATCCTCGAGCAGTAGATATGTCTTTTCCCCACCTTCAATTTACAATGTATAACAATGGCATAGATTTTACAGGTAATGTACAAGGAGGAGTAGTGAATTTAGTAGACATCCTTGATATGGTTATAGAGTCACTTAGAATCAAGCAGGAATTTTACAATGAGTCATGTAGCTTTGATAGACAGGCATGTTTAAATAAAGACTTTTCTACAGTTTATGATGATTTGTTCATCGAATCTAAATCAGAACAAGATTGTTTATACCTTCCATCAGATTATAACAGTATAAACAGAGCAAATACATCACCAGATTTTTACAGAGTATGGAGAGGAGTTAAATTGACATTTGAAGATGGAGATGTACAAGGAGTACCAGCAGGGTCATATTATGTAGCTGATTTCTTAGCCAGTCAAGCACCATTATATAGTACTACAGAAGAAGTGTTTGCATTGATAAGCAAATATGCAGAAGAAGGAACATGGAACACTACGCCATACCGAGGAAAGAAACCACCAGGAGATTATTCAATATATTTCAAGGGTAATGGATATGAATATTTGATAACGAAGAATTCATGGAGAAGAGCTAGAGATGGAATGACTGATGATGATATACGTGAAACTTGGTATGAGTGGTTGAAAAGACAATGGAGAGATATCACAACTAAGCCTATGATATTCTTAGGGAAAATCCTTCGTAATGCTGTCCAATTTCTTGAGTTTGTAGCTCATCCTGCAAATGAACTAGCAAGAGCTATCATGATATTCCTTACATGGTTGTTCGGAGACAGTTTCCTCATGGAAATAATAGAGATACTAGTAAGTGTATCTATTAGGACCATTTGGTTTCATATGATTATAGATTTGATTATCTTTGGTAGTCTTTATCTATATTTCCGAATAATGGCCATTCACATGAAGACTCAAACTGAGTGTTCAGTATGTCATGATGCTCTTGGAGCACTTGGAGCTAAACCAGGAACACTGGGCCATGCAGTTTTCCATCAACAATACTGCAGGGATCATTGCCAGCGCGGCTGGATATCTAGTGAACATACGACAATATGTAAGAACTTGGATGATATGAGGAAAGGATATCTAAGGTTTAAGTGCCCCAATTGCAAGGACAAACCATGTAACAAACAAGAGTGTGTTCATTCCCTCCCAGAAAAAGAAGTCAATTTACCATCAGTAATAGAGTATATAGAAATAGCTGAAAATTATTGCTCTCTAGATAAAGAAGACAAGCAGTTGATACATCCAACGAAGAAAGATTCTAAACGTAGTAAGAGACATGAGATGTATAAATTACTTAGAAATGCTCAAGAGATGTCATTTGAAGAGACAGTTATTAGAAAAATGATTGAAGGAACAATTGATGACCCAGAACTGAAAGCTTATATGTTAGAAGGAGAAGAAGAAGATGAATTTGAGCATATTATGAGTACCCTCAAAGACTCAGAACTGAAAAGTAAATATCTTGACAGATTACATCGGTATAAAGAAAATTCTGATATGTCTAGAGTAAAAGCAAAAAGAAGAACACAGGTATTAAAAGAAGACAATGATGAGATAGTGAAAGATGAGAAGGATGAGAAAGAAAATTCTGATGTATCATTGAAAAAGAAAGCAAGGAAGATAGCTAAGTTAAAAGAAGCTGTGTTTCATGATCAAGAAAGGGATGACTTAGTTGATTCTTGTATGAACTTGATGGGTTTGTCTGGAGATGAAGATAATGCAATTAAGGAGATGTTAAGTATGCCTGAACGAGATGTAGATGAAACACTTCAAAAGCAAATGGCTATGGATAGTAATGCTTTAGCCGTCCACGCAGCTTTAGTGAGAGATTGTCTCGTCAAGACATACGTAAAGGTGAGTGATACTCGTCGTGGTTTCACTTATGGCATTGGATACAAGAACTATGTATTCGCACCATCTCACTTGAATTATGGAGAAGGATCAGAATTTTCATTTGAAAAAGTACAGTTGAACGGAGAAGTAAAGACATACCCTATGAAGTTTGTTGGAAGTAGACCTGATAGAGATGTAGCAGTATTTTCATGTAGTTACAATTTTCCAAGTATGTTAGAGAAGCATGCAATTTCAAATGCACAAGTAGAGAAATATATTTCAAATATGCAGTATGGACTTCAATATATCCCTAGTATCAAAAGCTTTCAATTGGTAAATTTGCAAGTAGTTAAAGAAATGACTATCTCCTTTAACACATGTCCAGATGAAACATACAGTAAATTGTTTTATATCACAGGAATGAGGATTCTTAGTCAGACGAATTTAGGAGCTCAAACTCAGAATGGAGATTGTGGAGGTCACTTATTACTTCTGAATCCTACATGCCCTCAAAAGTTTGTAGGATTTCATGTGATTGGATCCACCTCTGCAGCTTATTCTGCTATGCTAACTAAAGAACTTATGACTGAGTTGATATCAATGGATGTACCAGAAAAGGAAATGTTTATGCTTCCTTCAGGAAAGATGACTTTTGAAACTAATACAAAATACCCAATAATAGATATTTTAGATTTGATTACAGTAGAAAAAGAAGAGCCTGTTATTCCATCCAGTGCCATGATTGATTACATAGGAGACTTACCATTTAATTCTAAACCAGCCACAACATCATCGCTAGAAAAACATGTCTTACATGGGGCTTTCCCAGAAACAATGAAGCCCGCTGCATTGAAAGTTGATGATGTCAAAGATACCTCACATCTATGTGTAAACTCCATGGGATATCCTGATTTATTATATACTCAGCTAGTAAAGTATTCTTGTCCAGAAGAAGGTGATTTTTCAGAAGATTTAGATGATATGCAAGATCAGTTAGTTGAACATTTTACATCAGTATTAACAGATGAAGATTTATCAACCATGTCAGAAGAGGAAATATTTTCAGGGATAATAGGAGATGAAGATAGTACCGCATTGGATATAACCACTAGTGCAGGAGAACCTTGGCAAAGAGTTGGAAAATCCTCAGGAAAGAAGAAAGGAGCTTATCTAAAACGAGAAGTAACAGAAGATGGACATAGATATACAATCGATAAAAGCACATACCACGGACTACTCCTAAAGGAAACGATTGATAAGAAGGAAAAGATAGCTGCACAAGGATATCGAACTATTTCACTGTGGAAGAACTGTTTAAAGGATGAGACTAGGCCAATAGAAAAAGTAGATATAGGAAAGACTAGGTTGTTTACAGCAGCTCCTTTGGAAACAGTATATTTGGCAAGAAAATATTTTGGAAAATTTAAGACAGCCTGGCAACGACATCGCTTGGAATTATATCATTCAGTAGGAATTAACCCCGTATCTTTGGATTGGAGAAGACTTCATGAATATTTAAAATCAAGAGGTGATGTTGGAATGGATGCAGACTTTGGATCATTTGACGGAAGATTAAGATCAGACTTCATGAGAACAGCTGGAAATATTGTGATCCAAACTATCTTGAATGTATCGGGAGGTGATCAATTAGTGATGGATGTTATCTGGAGTGAGTTTATTGAAACTTTTCATATAAGTAGAAATGAAGTTCATCTAGTTAGGCATGGAAACCCTTCAGGCAATCCCATGACTACAGTAGTTAATTGTATTGTTAACTTACTTTATCATTGGTACTGTTTTCGCAAAATCACAGGCATGCAATCACTCGGCTCCTTCGATGAGGAAGTCGCGTTTTCATGCTTTGGTGATGATGTGATATTCAGTACTCATAAAATGAGTAAGTTTCAATTTGAAGCAATCAGACGGATAATGATTAATGATCTCGGACAGGACTATACCACAGCAGCAAAGATTAGAGGCCAAGTTAAAGCAAAGTCAGTAAATGAGCTTATGTTCCTCAAACGTAAGTTCGTAGTGCGTCATCCTCTAGTTATGAGTCCTTTAGACAGAGATGCGATAGAACAACAATTTAACTGGACTAGGATATCGGAAACAGACTTAGACACTATCAAAGATCAGATTAGCGAAGCTCTATTGGAGGCAGCACAACATGGACCGCAGTATTTTTCAGAGTTCACTAAGAAGTTGAAGCAGGGAATCTCTCGTCTTCCATTAATCCACCGCGCTGTATTAGGAATTCCAATCTATAAATATACTGACAACATTCAGATTTTAATGAGAAGAATTGACCAAGCCGCGTTGGGTTATGACAAAGAGCATGCTTCGAAGCAAATTAAAATGGAAAATGCTCAAAACAAGCACGTCCAGGACCCTTCGGGTCGCAAAATTGGCACCTGTATTTCGTCAAAAATGTCAGACGAGTACAAGCGCTATGTGTCCAAATTCCCCAATCAGAAAGAATTAGTACAGAAATGGTACTGCACGAAGTGTGACTGTTTCTGTTCTGATCCTTACAAGCATTGGGATTGTAGTGGATGTAGACCAGACTGCCCCCAATGCCCGATCTGCACAGAATTCACCACTGATCTGGAAAAACACGAACAGCTTCACGAACCTAGTGACATCGACATCATGACAGGACTTATAATGCTAGATGGAGAATCAAAGAGGATAGAGTATGACGGAGAAACTAGAAATGAAGCCAAGCAACTGACTACAAGAATATTCAAGATTAGACCAAAAGGAAGATTCGTTGTTGATGGTGGCTTTGCAAACCTACCTGTACAAGATTATATCCCATCCATTCGTGATGTGGCTATATATGAAGGAAGTGGTCAGGAAGTATTAGTCATGATAACAGGAAGAGATGAATGTTGTGGTTATGATTTAACAGCTACTGTTGATTATTTGCCCGCATTTGGTAAGAAACAGGAAATTCATGCACCAACAATTGAATGGTTTGAAGAAGAAGTAGAACGACTTGGATATCAGAATCCTTCTCAAAGATATGAACATGATGACGACAATGAGATAGAAAGGAGAGCACTTTGTGCCCTTATCCCTAAAGACATTTTGTCTCAAGCAGAAGCCCTAGTAGAAGATCGAACTTGCGATGAGATAGATTCAGAAGAAAAACCGATGACAAAGCGAGAAAGAAGACGAGCCCTTAAGGCTATGAAAGATTTTGATAAGCAAATGAAAGATGAACCTGAAAAATCATTGAAAAGGAAGAACAGTAAATCAAAGATAGTAGCTAAGGCTGCTATAGTTGGAGCAAAACTTTCTTTGTTGGCATTTCAAGTGGCAAATTTCGTTGAGCATCATACTGATAATTTTGATCACCAAATGGGTTATGAAGACGAGGACAGCGATTTGGACATGGAGGAAATTGAAGAGGCTTACCCGTACATTGAAAAACTTTCTATGTCAACACGCCCAAAAGCGACATGGTCTGTCAAAGATCCCTTAACTTTTCATCCACGTATAATTGAACTCCGGAAAGAATTTCCCAATCTCATTGAGAGGGATATTCTGATCAAATGGAAGAGAGAGAGGATGGAAAAGTTCAAGAAGCAAGTATATGACATCAAGCAAGAAGGAACGACCGGATATGATGAGGCACTGGCTTACCTTGAACAAGTAGCACTTCACGTAGAATCACCAGAAGTAAAGAAGTTTGCAGAGAAAGCTATTGCCTATTTCCCCATTGAACACCCAAGGATAACAGAACTCAGACTCACATACCCTTTTGATGTATACCACAACACTCTTGAAAGATTCAAAGATGAGAACGCAAGGACCGGAAGATTTGACAAGCAGATGGCAGAAGAAACAGCTGACCCTCCTCCTGCCAAAAGTGAACCTAGCAAGGAAGTGGTAGTAACAAAGAAAACACACTACACACCAAAACCCAAAAACTACACGCCAATTTACACTCCCGACATAGACTTCACATCAGAACAAGCGATAGACGAAGAGATCAGTACAACTGGAAAGAATTCATCACGCCCAATTTCGAAGAAGATGACACCCTCAGGAATGCGAGAAGTTATTCATATGTCCAACAACCCAATTTCAGCAGCTCATGTCGACTATAACCTATCAGTACCACTCCCAGAGTGGGGAAACGTCTGGCAACCATTGTCAGATGATGGAAATAGAAATTTCAATGTGAAATTTAACTTGAGAACAACAAGGTTGATGGAATTTATGAAGCAGTTTCAGTCACTAGCAATAGTGAGGATAATCTGCAAACTTCCCCTGTTTCAGTCACAAAGATTCTGGGTTTCATGGACCCCTCCCAACAAGACTAATTCAGAGAATAATATTGGATTTGAATGGAACCCATCAGAACAATGTGAGATATTCGTGCTACTTCCTTGGTCATCATTGATGCACATGGAAGTAGCCACGGATATTCCATATGAGAATGCATTTGGAAAAGTTCATATTAAAGATATCACTGGTTTAGTAACTGAAGACGGACTACCAACAACAGCACAATTCCAACTTTACGCATGTCCTTCAGATATGCGTCTTTACACTCCAAAGATCATAGAGACACCAGCACCAGTAGATACAGGATTGATCACATATGATGTCGCTCGAGGACAAAATGTTGTTAGATTTGAGAACACGTCATTTTACGGAACGACGGGACAGATAGATCTTACAGTAAATGGACTCGAATGGTATGATGTGGACCAACAACTCATGGGACCTTGTATTTACTTCAAAGACACCAACATAATTCTTCCAAAGGATTATTTCTGGACAGCAGGCTCAATGGGAAAAGGAAGTGGAGTAACATCATGTGGTGGCAATGCGTGGTTCAAGAAGACATCTGGATCTTGGACCCCCGTAACCATGCCAACACTCAATGGTGACTACACTATGCACAGTACCCATTCTTTCCTTGGAATCTGGAAAAACCCAGCAACACCTAACACGCCATCAGTATTAGATTACACCCTTTTTGATCAGTTTAAAGAAGTCGCCACTTACAACACATTCAATCAAACTAATCATGTATTCCCTCCCCCTACTAAATTTGACAAGCAGATAGGATTTGAAGGAAGGCTTAGCTGGAAGAAGCCACTATACGAGACCTATTTGAAAGAACATGGACAAGACCCAGGAACACACATTCCTTACAAAGTAAAGAGAAACATTGTTAGAGCTTATCTCGAAATGATGACATATGATCAGTTTATGGAAAGTAAGGACAAACATGATAAAGTAGAAGTATCAAGGAAAAGGAATGAATTATATGATGAATACCGGAAACTCAACAACTTAGGTGAAAATGAGAAACTCTCATGCAAGATCAAACGGAAGATTAACGAAGATGTGGATGCTATGTTTGCCAAGCAATTATTCGATAAACAAATATTCGAGTATAAAGTAAATGATGATAGCACACAGGCTGAAAAGGATTACGGAGCAGTTTCTGACCATACCCAACGACTTGACACCCACTGGAGTAAAATAGGCAAAGGAGTAATCGCGAATAAAACAGATGTTTTAATCATGAATATTCTTAACCCAGTGGAGACGTACGCCTACGACGACCGCAAACGACATCTTATGATGTCAAAAACCCCATTAGTGAAAATCGCTGCTGCAAGCAACCCATCCACGAATGTGACACTTAGGATTACCCAAACTCAATCAGATACCGCTCTTTCCCTTGAAGAAGCTTTGCAACTTCCAGGGGAGGAGTGGGATCCTAAAATGGGACCTAAGATCATCAGACCATATTGGAGCAGTAAATTTTCAGTAATATCTGACACACTAACAGCAATAGACAAGACAGATCCCTACCAAATCTATTTTCAAGTGCATGTTATAGCAGGAACAATCGGAACCACTTTCGAAGTAGCAGCATGGTATAATACCGCCCCAGTGCAGTACCATCACTACATAGGATATGGAACCCAGATTGCAAAGTTTGACAAGCAAATGGGAATGGAAGAGGTGACCAAGATGACAGAGATTGTCCAAGATACAGAAGAAGATGCAACAGTTGCTACAACTGAGCAGAGATGGAATTTTCTTGGAACAGTAACTCTAGGAAAGGAAGGAACAAACATTACAACTGTTGCTGGTATCAAAATAGACACAGCCATTTTAGGACCATGGCCTTACTTGCACGCAAGAAGGTATGATAGATGGAGGGGATGTCCAAAGATCAAAGCCATTGTCACTAACGACATGAGGATCAATGGATCTATCCACATTTGTCAGTCAAATGTAGCACCAGATACTGTGTCTAAACCTACAGACTACGTCGCATTCAATTCCCATGCCGTGTCTGGAGCTCAAGGATCCGCTATTGAATTTCCAATTCAATGGAGGAAACTTGAACCCTGGATGCGCATGAATGCAGACGACAATCTAGGATATCTTATCCTAGCCCTCCCCATTTACACAACAACACAACAAGGAAAATTCAACATTACACTGTATGTAGATGTTTCTGACGTGACCTATTCTTTAGCAAGCGATCCAGAAAAAGAACCAACAGTAACATCACTGACCATTATCAAAAACGCAATGGCAGTATAAAATGTCCCGTTATGTAAATGAAACCTCAAAATAACTTTGAAGGACGCTTAACGTCAGTTATTTTGAGTAGCACCATTCAGTTTGAATTGCTGGATGCTTGTATTACAAGACTTGCTCTGAATTCGATTAACAATCACCTTTACCCCGTAGGAGCACTTGTGCGAGTACGCATGCCTTTAGGAATTCGAAAGATATAAAACCATTTTGCTAGCATGCTACTTACCCCCCACTTGGACCTTCAGTCCAGTGAATACCTCTAGGTTTTCACCTCCCAAGTGGGGGTGTT
>Ga0228706_1000038_pt1 | contig 11438 bp, 5 predicted proteins | sample McNCre317_Aug_MT_FD_181486 | JGI IMG/M metagenome (GOLD analysis project Ga0228706, IMG submission 181486) | Metatranscriptome of freshwater microbial communities from McNutts Creek, Athens, Georgia, United States - 3-17_Aug_MT (Metagenome... | ecosystem: Environmental > Aquatic > Freshwater >... | reverse complement strand
GAAATAAAATAAAATAAAATAAAAATAAAATAAAACAAAAGAACAAAATTTTAAAATAAAATTAAGATATTTAGGCGAGATGGCATCAAAAGATGTATTTCACCATCTCGCAAAAGAATAAAAGTCCACCCCTGCTCATTGCACAGGGACAGATATAAAATAGGTTTTTGATGACGAAAACTGGTGTGAGGGACACAACAAAGGTTCTAAGTCCGCCTATAAGGACGGCAGTGAGATCTCCCCCACATCAGCTCAAGCACAGCTTGACGAACAATACTATTGGAGCGGTTCCGCGGAGCCCGAGCACAAAGGCCCTTAACATCCGGAGCAATTTAATGACAGATGCTGTCAAGGGGACGCAAACCGACCTAGGTCCAACAGTAAGGTGATACTAGTCGAAAGAAGGATAGTGCTGTTTGGAAAGCCTACAAGCTTACAAAACTAATGTTAATAATGGTTATATATGTGATAGATTAATATGCAGAATAGAGCTGTTTGGAAAGCCTAATATAATGAACTTGCTAAACTTAAACTATCAGGTAACGATTTATATAGTCCTGTTCGAAATCATAATAACTATAATATATGTTGTCTTGTCCCAACCAACGCAATGCTGCGTTTACTAAATCCCGAAATTGGTTAAAGACCCTTTCACCATGGCCAAAAGCTACATGCAACGCATCTATATAGTTCTCATATAGTTGCTGCAACGGGTGTTGTTTCGCACGAACCCAGAACACAAGATCGTAGGCAATCTCCATATCCATCTGACGAATCATGTATCCGGGTATAAATTCTTTCCAAGTTGATTTTAGAAAGGTGCAAGCGCTTAATGGCTTGGTGAGTTCCACATCTAAAGTCTTTGTGGCGTTGGTAACCACATATCCTACTTCTTCATAAGACTTTTTCAGGGATATACCATTCACGAACTCCTTAATATTATCAGAGAACGTATAAATGATATCGTCTCCATAAATAGCAAGGGACATATTTTCCAACATAGCGTGAAAAGTATTATAGATTGTAGTAATTGTTAACTTAAAATAATGACATATTGCTAAAAGCCAATGTCCTAAGGTATTCACCTCAGCAGTTCCAGGAAATCCTGATACAAGGCCGCGTTCCTTTTGGTATACTACATCTAAATATTGTATAAAACAATTCATTACATCATAAAATATAGAATCTAATAATTTTGAAGTAGGTGAACTTTGCTTTACACGCATAACTCTTTTAATAACGTCTAACGCTGAATAAAAGAGCTGCGAGAAATAAAATCCGTCCCAATTTGAGACGTCAAAATCAACTGCATTCGGATGTCTATTGAGGTAATGATATAAATTATTCCATTCTGGCCCTTCTGGATTAATGCCAGGACAAAAAGGAATTGTCCCATCTGCTGCACGATGCATCGACGCCCAAAGGCGTAGGGTATATCGACGCCACGCAAGAACATAGAAAACATTCATGCATGTGACGGAACGGGTTTTTGGGGGGCTATCGGCAGTACCGAGAGCTTTTGGAATGGGACGAAGTTCGTCCTTCGGAAAGTCGTAAGCACGAGTATATGGAACCTTGCCATCAAGAAGTGAATTCTCAAAACGCAAGTAATCAGAGACAAATTGCTCATCAAGATGACAAACATTGCCTTCCTCGTCTACATCCATATAGTCACGCTTACCTTTACGTTCACGGCTGGTAAAAATGAATGGAATGCCAGGAGAAGAATTTAAATTCATAGGATTACTCCCATCCTCTCTAGTACCAACTATGGTTTGTTCTAAGGACAAAGGCGAAAAGTCCTCAGTATCTAGTTTTGTTAACAAATAATCTGATAAAGAATGAATTGCCCTATTCATAAGATTTTTATTGACCGGATAAACTTGGCCACGATAATATTTCCCCAAGGAATGGGCCATAGGATGAATTTGGCCCTGGTGATACAGTCTTCGATCTCTATCAGACATGGCTGCAGGTACTCTAAGGCTAGATATACCCTCTCTTATCAAATATGAGGAAATTAATGATGGTTGTATTTGATTGCGCCCTACGTCGCCTACCACAATCTCCTCTTTGCAAATTAAAGCTCGCTCGGGGAGTTCTTGAAATGCTGAAGTTGGAATGCATTCCTCATACTCTGGTTCAACCAATCGCTCAATATAATTATCGGGTGATTGGCCTACCACTTGCTGCTTCATATCATCAAACATTTCCTGAGTCACCACTTGTATGGCTATCTTTGGGTCGCGAATACGATCTATAGCCCATGCTTGAATTCCTATGATCTTAGATTTCCCTTGATCAGTGACAACAGCTGTTGATCCAGATCTACCTACAATAGTTGAACCTTCAACTGTTATCATACGCGCTGACACTTGCGACATATATGAATTTTCAAGCTTTAAATTAGTAACTTTTCCGTGACTCTTATAATGCTCTATCATAGCATTGTCATTAAGAATCCCCAAGAGAGCTATTGGACGCGATTTAAATTCAATTTCCTCATATTCAAGATCCGTAATAAAGTGATGGGAAATCTTTCTGGCTGCTGGAAACATTCTTGAAAATATTATGGCTACATCACCATCTGGATGAATATATACATTCTCTGATAATGTTAATTGGTAAATAGACTCAGTGCCTTCCTGATTACGAATAACTAAAGTAAAGTGGTTACCGCAGTCTTGTCTAAAATTATGCTTGTTTATAATTATAAATTGTTCACTCAAAAGCGCTTGAGCATGGTTGAGATACCAGTCAGTGCCAATGGAGACAGATCTAATATTTCTCTTCAAGACAGGCTCAACTACAGTTGCCATTTGAGTATTGGCTGTTGGTCTGCCAGTATATTTAATATGGGATTGGGGACCTCTATGCAAAACCTTTGAGGTTGGTATAGGTTCAAACAATTGGCCTATTTTACGAACTGTCCAAATAACAGCACAATATGCCAAAATCATGGCCGACATTGATGCTAAAAATGGAAATTTCTCAATTATAACTCTAAAAGGTGAACAAAGGTGATGCAATGACAAACATGCATACTTCTTAAAAGAAGAACGCATATCAGAAGCAATTTTAGCATAAGTGTAAGAACCAGTAAAACTAGATCTCCATTTTGCTTCTTGAATCAAAAGATCTTGTTGATCCAACGTCATTGCGCAAAATTCTGAAAGAAAAACTCTAAATTTCTGTGATTGTGAAAATAAAAATGCTGTATCAAGAGGAATTTCATAATCAGTTCCATTCTTTGAAACCGAAATTCTTCGATCAATAGCAGATGAATGCAAATTAGTAACATTCAAATACCATTGTCCATTCACCTTCTCAATATTCTTAAAGAAGGCAATCGGAATAGATGTTGACGTTCCAGTTCTTTCTCCAAAACCCTCCGGATACATCATTTCAGCAGAAAAAAGCATCTTATATGCTTCATTTATATATGAATATTGCTCTGCCAATCCATGATACATGGTGACCATAATTTTCTTAAATAATGAAGTCTCATCATCTAATGATGGTATGTCTCCAATGGCAACACCCTCATCAAGCAACTGGTCTCTCATTGTATTCAAAACTGAAGCCATGCTAGCGTTAAGTGAAAATTCAGGGACCTCATCCCATGAAGTGGGATGATCATCTAAAGGAATATAAAATTGGTTATGCAAATTTACTAAACGCATACGATACTTCTCCGCTGGATCCTGAACTCGCTTCTTATGGCGGGCTAAAATATGTTGTGTGCGTATCTGCTCTTCATTCAAATCTAACATAGTTGGTACTGAATCAGAAATTATATTGTCTACAATATCATCAAAATTTACATGATCTAGTTCAGGAGCCAAGTTCTCTCCATTTGATATTCTCTCACCTACTGGATCCATAGTTCCATAAGGTCTCACTACTTCTTGAGCAAACTGCTCAAGCAATCGCGTTCTCTCCGAGAGCTTAACTCCATCTACCACATCATTTGCTTGATCAAAAATTGAGTCTATTTCAGCCAAACAGCGCTCAACATGCGCATATTTGCGCTGTGTGGAATAACTATTCTCCATCCCTCTGAATGTTCTGAATCGCACAACACAATTTGAAATGAATTGCTTATAAGACCATCCAGATGCCGGAAAACGAATCCCTGGTGGAGTATTATCTTCTGTAAAATAGAAGGTTGGTGGTAAATCTCCGTGAGCTGTAGAAATCTTATGATTGGCCTGTTGCAACTCTTTTGCATAACTTTGGAAAATTTTAAATTCATCAGCAGACACGTCAACAGCTGCACCACCAAACTCTGTAGGGACTGGTTTTAAAAGTCCAAACTTCAAATGTGGCATTGCACTGACCTCTTGGCCAGGATAGCATTTGTCAAACAATGCCTTGGAAAACTGTCCAAGACCCTTATCGATAACATTTGGATCACAGGTGACATCCACAAGTAAATGTCTCCTGCGATGAACAGCTTCCATACAAAGCACGTCCTTTCCAAGCGGATAAGCTGTATTTGTTGAAGATAAAAGAATTTCACTGGTTAATTGAATGCCCTTATCAGAAAGATTAGCCATAGGTAAAATAACAGGAGTATTAGTAATTAAACCTATTGAGGTTGTAAGATGCACAGCCTCATTTATCTTATATAAATCATCTGCAACCATAATGCGTTGTCCTGCATATCCATCAAAATATTCTAAATTCATATTGATGGCATAAAATGAAGGTGTTGGTTCATCTGGCCACAGACTTTTACTTAAATCTGAAACAATATTTTTAGTGATCGTGGACTTTCCTATTCCTGGTCTACCCACTAATTGTATATGAAACATGGTTGGTTGAAAATTTGACACAGATCTAAAACGTGTCAAAAAGTCAGATAAATCTTTTACTTGCCTTGATCTTCTCTCAAGGTCAACAAAGTGCGATCGAAATTGTGAATTTGCTCTAGCTCTTGCGACAAGAGATGCCCATTTGGGATAAACCTCTTCCGCTTGAATTCGAACATTTTCATTCATCCGAATAGCATTTAAGCCAGCTTCAGTTGTAAAGTAAGCCACCTTGTGCAAAAGCTTATTAACTTCAATTGCCAACTCCTTAGATTCAGATGTTCGTCCAAAGATATGCTCCATTATCCAATCGGAGGTAAACTCCCAAAATTTCTTGAAATAATCAAAAATTTTGGTTATTCCTGTCAATCCAGCCCCAATAAAATGGAAGTTCTTCATTGCGTCTGCAAGTTTCTTGGTCAAACTAAGAAACTGTTTCATTGTTAAAGATGACCCTTTCGCAAAATATGCAACAACACCAGCTAACACTGACATAATATTTGCTGGAGCTTCTGTTGCCCACTCCAACAAAGATGTTGCTGCACCTTCAGTTTGAACTCCATCCATTGTAACTATTCCAGAAGTCCATGACCAATATTTTATAATTTCATTAAAAACTACTCTAGCCACTCCTAGTGAGTTTAATATAAGAAAAACTAAAATCATCTTAAGACTATTGGAATTAGTATTTACATACATTATATAATACTTCAACGCATCAAATAGTGATAATGGAGTTATCACTATAGATCCAAACCCTGGAAGCATCTTCAAATGATCAGTAACCTGAGAGACTATTGATATTAATATAGTTTTTATTGAATTCAAAACTTCAAATGCTGGCTCAAATGATCCCATCATAATATCGCCAACATCCTTTGATCGAGTTACAACCTTGTCTAAAACTTCATCAGCAAGTTCATTGCCTGTGTTCTTTAAAGTAGATATTATCTCTGTTGCTTTCTCTGACAAGGATTGTTCTCTCTCAATAAACACCTTCTCAAACTTCTCTGATGCCTTATCAGATGCCTCTTCAATTTGCTTCCCTATACTATCTGGGACTGATCTTGTCAATTCAAGAATCTTGTTAAGTTCTGGGGATCCCATAGCTCCCTCCATGAGCTCTTGTCCAAACTGCTTTGGTCTTAAAACTGAAAACATGGTTGGAATGTCTTCAAAAAGAATATTCTTCTGAACATATTCTTTAAACATTTTGGACATACGTTGGTAAATTCCCCAATGCCATGAGTAAAAATAAATACTCCTGGCCTCAAACTTAGTATAGTCATGATAATGAACAGGATCACGCGTAATACGAAGGCGAGATAATTCCATACGAATATGGCTAGAATGTAAGACGGTTTCAGCTTTATAAGCAGCTACTATTGCCTCTGATGGAATTCCCTTCATAAAATCAGCTGTTATATCTAAAAGCTCCTTTTCTGTTCTTGGAGTCCGACGCCACTCAGATGACTTAAATAACAGTTCAGACGCTGCTACACCTCTGATCGTTATATGCATACATGCCTGTATAACACCATCCGCATCCAATGGTTTGAATTTTTCATCCGCTAAAATGTTAAGTAATTTGCCATATGCGGATTTTACAGAATTAGTACGAAGCAGAGAATTGTAGATATCAAAGACACATTCAATTGTCTTATCAAGACCGGAAATCCAGCCTCGTCCGTCAGGGTGATGAGACTCTACACTTTTGTGATAACTCTCAGCTCTCTGGTAATTCAATAAAAGATCTAAAGGCTTCGTAGTAAAGAAATTTCGACAACTAGTTTTACCATTGTATGACTTTAAAGCCAACGAAGGCTGGAAAGGTGAATAAAACATGGGTGTATTTCGGAGTTGGCGTCCTGAGACATTTTCAACTGCTTCAGGAGGAGGCATTGAAGCTAAATACAGAAGAGCCTCTTTTCGAGTTAAACCATATGTAGGGCACTGAGATCCCTTCACATATAAATTTTTAGATATATATTGATCTAATAGCCTACTCATGACCATACGACTGGGTATAAATGTCCACGGTCCATCTGTATGCTTAGCAAATCTAGCCAAAGCGGCGTTAATCTCTCCCTTCAAAGCAAACTTCCTACGAGCCATTCTAAAACTTGAAATAGTAAAATCAAATATGAATAATAAGCTAAAATATTAAGTACTGAATAGTTTAAGACAAGCGAAAGTTCAATTAATATTTGCAAAAGCAAAAGAGAGACAAAATGCATTATATTTATTTAATAAAAAGACTACGTACGCGTAGCCGCGATGGGTACGCAATATCTGAAACTATGACCAGATATTACTTTCTCCATAGTCGACCCACGCGAGTATGGAGCAACATCCAATTCCAGTTGGGGAGCCAATAACTAGATTGCACTAGAAGCGCGTGGCAGATAGAAAATCGCATATTGACTTGTAAGTATAAAACCACCAAGTGGGGATGTGACGTACATTAATGGACGTGGCAAGGATCCATTTTCAGAGGGGAGACGATAACGTTTTCGCCTGCGCTCCTATCAAGTGTTACTCATTCCAGCCCGAACGTGGCACTTGAAACCCCTTACATTTACTTTTATTTCGACGTGAATAGTTTGCACATAAACGCCGCATGAAGATACAATAGATCATGACTATCCTCGGCGCGAACTTACGCCTAAGTTGACGTTTGCCAGACGTGCACGAACCGGATCTGTTACCCGCTCTAAACGAGATGGTGCAGCTACCGGCTCTACAGGCCCAACCCCGTCAGTCTTAAACTCCCGTGAGGGAATTATAACTGGCAGATGGTATTTTCCAGCTTTCGCAATTGTTGTTGATTGCGTCATATCAGGTGGTGGTAAAAATGGATCAGCAAATTGAAATCCTTCTACACACCTATATTCCAGTTCAAAAATAATTTGTGCGCCAGGTTGAGTGGCAGCAAGAGTTCCTCTAACTCCCACAGCCAAGAAATTTTCACCATGTGGTTCTGAATTCACAGAAGTCCAAGAATTCTTAATAGAAAATGGACCCCCTGGGGTTTTAACATCAAATTGATTTGAAGGAGAAATACGGCGATTCAACCACTGATACTGATCATAAAAATATGTTGGATAATCATAAGGAAAAGTAGCCTCAACATGCCTATATAAGGATGTGTCAGCTAAAGCATAAGAATTCAACATAGATGGTCTAAAAGAAGAATCTTGACGTTGAATTACAGGTTGAAATTTAAACATATTATAAATACCGATTGGAACAAAAACATTCTTCAAAGGAGTAATTATTATATATCCCTGTGTTACAAAACCTGCAACAACACGAATACGATATTGCATATCTCCACGCCAGCGTCTAAACGCCATGGCGAAGGTTGCAATTGGTGGTGGTAAATCGTACTGCGTAAGAGTTATAACAAAATCCTTTGAAGAATCATCATAATTTGGAAAAGGTGCTACAGTTGTTCCTGCAAGAAAAACAGGACGAGTGTTATTATAGCCAAAACATGAAACAGTATCTGGATATAAAGTAGGAACTCCAGGTCCTATACCATAAACCATGTCTGCATAATCTCGACCGGCCGATTTGTCCTTTGGGGGCAGGGGAATAAAAGGTCCATTACGAATATAAAACAAATAATTTTGATCATCCGAAACAAAAGGTAAATTCAAAACCACACGAAAGCCCATAGGTTGCCATTGATATATTAAATTTGTCATATTCATTTGCCGGGGCATAGCAGTCACACATACTTGAGTCTGTTCCGGCAGTTTCTTGCCATCAGTTGAAACAATTTGATTTTCAACTGGTGCTCCAACAGGTTCTTCGTTATTCATTGTGGAACGGGAGTAGTGGGGGTGTATTGCAGATTAGTAAAATGTGCCATACTTCCCCTAAAATCAGTGGGCATATAAAATTCCGGATTCTTATAAACTCGAAATACCAAAACACGAACCAAGTCGGGAAAAATACCACCAGGATTATAAACTTGAGCACACTCGATCTTAATCCAACCAAAATGCCACTCTTGAAGAGGAATATTTTGATCAACAAAAAGCTCAGTTCCATCAGTCTTCGTTGTATTTGAAGCTGGAATCCAAGTTGGTCGAGCCTGAATGGTATTAACTGCAGAAATATCAAAGTCGCATATATTAGACTGTCCAAGGTCCCACTCCTTGACCACTCCACGTCTCTTTCTATCCTTGTCATTATCACCATCGGGAAAAACCTGAGGGTCAAATGAATAACGTATCAAAAGCTTGCCAGTACAGCGCGGAGGTTTAATGGCCAAAAGCCTAAATGAAACCAAACCATTCCACCATTTACACCCAAAGTAAGGCATAATAGTCCAAGGAATATATGGCAACATATCAGCTCGGCCTGCGCCTGTGTTTTGCCAATTTTGCACTGGAAAACTATCAAGCTTGATGCCAGGCATATCAGTGATCTTAAATTGAAAGGAATGATCATAGAGCTGCATCTCACTCATCCATCGCATATCAGGAGGTATGTCCGTTATGGGTAGCGGTTGTGATAAAGGAACACCTGAATGTTCCAAAGTAACTGACACGGTCTGAGGAAGTGGCTGAACAGGCACCTCCGCATAGCGTGGTGGATTATTGACTAACATTTGTTGTGTCGACATTATCTACTTGAGTATCTTGTCCATTATCAGAGGATGTTTGGGCTGATGCAACAATATTTGACTGTTCTGGGTTGATCCAGCCTTGAAAAGATCCTGCTGTGGCCAATTGAGTTGGATTTGCTGAAGCATATCCCGCAATTGCATGTCCTAAAAGAGCGCCAAGAGGTCCAAAAAATGATCCAATTGTTCCTCCCAAATTTTGATTTCTAATAGTATTATCCTGTTGTGAACGAATAATATCGGCATTTATTGTTGTAGATAAACCATGTTGCTGAATATTCTGAGCAAAATCAGATGTTGATTGATTTTGTAACTGAGTCATCAAAGCCTGAGAAGTGACTTGCCCTAGTTGCTGAGCAACCAAGGCAGCCAATCCCCATGGAGTCGCAGACTCAGCTCCTTCAGCTAATGCTTCAGGAACTTTTACTGCATCTAAAACAGTTGCAGCTTCATCAGCTACCTCAGTTCCACCGGAAATTTCAAGTGATGTAGATCCAATTGAACTAGGTGTTACTGGTTCAGGATTTGGCAAAGAATGATCTACACTTGACTGTACAAGTTCATTGTCATCAATTATTGGGTTTTGGTTAGATCCGAAACCCCAGGGGTCTTGGGGAGGTCTGTAATTGTCATTGGCAAGTACATCTGTTGATGGGGACGTAGACTTGCCACTGAACACCGCATAGCTTTGGCTAGCATTGGCTTGAATATTGTTAGACCAAGGGAACCAAAGGTCATTGCTGTTTGTACGGTTAACCAAGTTAGTGTCAATAAAGTTCGAAAGACCTGGATCACCAAAGCTAACTGAGGAGGTAAATCGTCCATTCATATAGTACTATCCAGAGGATGGTAGGCTGAGTACGTGAAGTCTGAAAGATATGTCCAGATACGAACACTCATCGTTGAGCTCACGCCTGTCGAAACCTGCATTTGCCAAGGTACATATAGTCGTAAAGTTCCAAAATCATAAAAAGGTGTATCTAGCCAAGTGTCATTTGGGAAATTATTTCCTTTAGTGTTATACATGTCAAGTCCAAAAGAAGCTGAATGTGGGCAATCCCACTTCAACGTAACAGGAACATTGACATCTTCACCCATTGGAATTTTTCTGTGTGGTAACTGTGTCTGGATGGTATAATCAGCAAAAGGATCATAAGTCGCACTTGAAGATATATTTCTAAAAAAATACTTTTCCAAGGTTTTAGGCAAATTTGAATAAAATAAACAAAATTGTCCAACTTGTTGAAAATTTGAACGAAATTCAAAAAGAAAATTTAAATTCCAGGATTTTAATCCAAATAATGCACGAAGATCACGGTTTCCAAAGTGAGTTTGCAGAACATTAACCCAAGTGTTATTATATTCCCAAAGAAAATCTTTGGTAGTTATATCAACCTTTAAGTCAGCCAATAATTGTTTTTGTGATACTAGCTCTGCATAACTCCATGGTTTAGAGACACTTCCCATATTTACACTAGCTGTCGGGTCAATTTTAACGGGCAATCCAAGAAGAACATTAGATAGAGGTAGTGGAAAAGCTCCAGTATCAATTTCCTTTGCTCTAGAATCTATTTCATTCTGTAATGTTTCTGGTGGTTCCATTTTATATATGATCTAAATTTACTTCTTAGGAACTCTCCATAATTTCCTCGTTGCTAAGAATTCAAATAGATCTCTATGTACGAAACGCAACTGTCATAGTATAAATAATAGGACAGAAGCTATTCCATATATCAATTTCATTTTCCAAAAACATAGCCAGTCTACATATACTACTTCACCGTCGTCAATGAAGAAGTCTTTATAAAACTAACTTAAAACTAAATCTCTTAATTAATAGGATTTATTAAAAACAATCAAAGGGCTCCACATCCTACAGTATCCAAGTTTCACGGGTAGCTTCCACCCAATCCCCGCCCGCCTACGGTATCCAAGTTTCACGAACGGACTCAGGGCAATATGGTGGGTTTTATGAGACCCAACCATAT
>Ga0228706_1000036_pt1 | contig 11527 bp, 4 predicted proteins | sample McNCre317_Aug_MT_FD_181486 | JGI IMG/M metagenome (GOLD analysis project Ga0228706, IMG submission 181486) | Metatranscriptome of freshwater microbial communities from McNutts Creek, Athens, Georgia, United States - 3-17_Aug_MT (Metagenome... | ecosystem: Environmental > Aquatic > Freshwater >... | reverse complement strand
TGTTAAACTATTTATCTAAATTTAATACAAAATGTATTAAAGCGACAGGTTTAGTTAAAAAACCTTTTTCCTATTTTTGCCACGAAGGCTAAATAGGAACTTAGGAAAAACTAAATATATCTATTACTAAGACGCGAACATAGAAAAAGTATTCTCGGCCTAATGCCAAAAAGCTGTTCACTTCTAGAGACCTTCATGGTCTAAAAACCAATTGAGTTGGAGACTCAATGGTAGAATCTAAAAATTGATTGAATTGTTGATTCATCAATAAAATTTGATCTTCCGTTAAAGGAATATCGAGAGTTTGTTGGATATCAAAATATCCAGTTGTTTCACCAACCGTAGCTAGTAAAAATTTGATAAAACATAAATTTTGAAAACTATTTGGAATAAAAGTTTTATCATGTGAAAGAAAAGTTTTAAGAATATTATCATATCTATCTCTAGGTACCCTTACACCTGGAGTCATTGATAACGGAATTACTGTTCTAGAATATACATTTCTTTCAACTGCAGGTTCTAGTAATTTTGCGAAAATACTTATAGGAATATCGGGCACATTTTCACCAATCCAATTAACAACATCACGTGCTAAAACAATTAAAGCTCCAAAAGTTGGATCTAATTCTTCATTTGATAAAATTGGTTTTAAAAATTGAACAAAACGAGAGATAGGAATATTTCCTGAAAGTGATTCTGCTGGACTGTGGGAATGTTTTTCACCTATCATTTCATGAACTGTATTCATAACGTTAACACCAGCACTAATGAAACCTGATAAATTTGGTCCACCAATTGCTTTAATACCAGCTCCAGCTAAAGACAATATACTTGCTAATCCAAATGCTCTAATAGCAACTTCATCTAACATATCGCCTGGAACAGCAACATGCTCAAGATGACCAGCGATAGATGCCGGAAGTCGATTAAAGATAGTATATTGTCCAATCTCTGGACCATAAGCACCTTCTTTTGTTGGAATTATATGCGCGTGACGTTCGAATTTCTCAGCCATAGTAGAAGGACCACCAGCGCCTGACACATCAGGAGCATTTGCTAAATTAAGACTATAAAAAGTAGTTACATCAGTTGGTAATCTACCTTTATAAATTTCAGTACCGAACTTATCTTGTTCTAATTCTTCACTATCGAACGATTGAGAATCAATTACATTACCCTCATATGGAGTAATAGCAGGTGTTGGTACAATAGATTCAAATCCTGAACAATTATTAATAACTTGTGATTGATATGTGTCATTAATAACATTATAAAGATCTAAATTAATTGGTCTTGTACTTTTTGGTTTTGTTAAAACATCGAATTTGGTTTCTCCCGCTGCAACCATTATTTCAATCTGAATATCATTAACTTCAGATGTTCGATTGCAAGTAAGGACACGCCATTTAAATTCGAAAAATGCTTCGTCAGTACGTATCCATTCATTGTTATAATGCCGAGGACGTTCAAAAGGAAGGAAAGAACTAAATTTTGATATCATAATAGGAACATTTTTATTTTCGCCAAAAGCTACCAAAGTGGAGCTAGATGAATTGTTAGAATCTAAAATTTCTATAATACCGGATATTTTATAAGAACGTGTAATTTTAAATTTAATATTAAGACCAGTCATATATCCTTTACTATTGCATCCTGTAACCCATAAATTTCTTCTATATGCTTTACTAATATTTTCACCTCTAATATTTAAATCGCTAGGTTGTATCAAAACATTTCGCCAAGTGCGATCAGCAACAGGAACTGTAACCCGAGTCAGTTCAAACCATCTCGATGCTACGGCACCCTGCTGATTGTACACTTTACGGCTTGTTGGTTGTTCAATTTTGACAATTTCTTCGATTGGAACATTAGGGATTACTTGAGGAGTTTCAGTGTCATTAACAGTTTCTGTGGGCATATCACCACTTAATTCTACAGGATTAATAATTTCTTCCGACGAACAATTATTAATTATATCTGAAAGGGGAAGTGAAATTGGAGAAAACTCAATAGCTGGAAGAGCATTAGAGGGAATCGTTGGCAGAAGACCAGTACAATAAACATTCATTGTACATTGCATTACAAGTAAACTTAAAGGAGTATCGACTGTTTCTGTTGTATTATCTTCAATTGATTTAATTTTGACAGCTAAACCACTCTGTCCGGGACGAGGTTGATTAGTTAAAATTTGTGATAGATCATTACTATGAGGTAAAAACACAGCAATAGTTGGATGATCAGCAGGTCTCCAAATAAGACCTTTTGTTTCTGTTGTGTTATCAATTTCTGGAGGGAAAATTCGAAGCGTAAGTGCAGTTCCTAACGGAGCCGCTAGATGAAAAATCCAACAACTATCAGCACGGACAGTTTGATATAAATCAATTATTGTTTTTTGTTGGGGAGTTACGCGAGGTTGTAAAGTCGATGTTGTACCAACAGGTGGAATATTAATTTCACGTGATATAAATGCTGAATAAGCATTTCCAAGATTGCATTTTCCAAAAACATGATCAGGGACTTTATTTCGACGGGCTTTTCTTAAATCAAAAATACAAATTGGATCTCTCCACTGAGGAATTTTTATTGTATGTGGTGGTCCAACTTCGGATGTAATTATTTGACCTTCTACAGCTGCTTTTGTTCTTCTTTCTTCGAGTGATATAAATCCGCTACGTACACAGCGGGGCATATCATAAACTTGTATATTCATTGTAGGATTTGACATTATTGTATTCTTATTGTGTATAAAGTACTAGTGTTTCCACCAAATGTGATATTATTAGCACCTTCTTTTATTGGGTAACGTGGTCCATCTACAGTAATATTGTTACGAGAATTATCACCGGCTCCTGCAAATGTTAATGGATGAATAAATGTATTAGGTTGATTAACGAAAGCACAAAGATATTGTGTTTGAGACATAATATCTCCTGTTGGTGGTAAAATATAACTTATAGATTCCGAGCGGTTGGTATCTCTTTCACGATAAGCTGTAATTCTCATTCCTCCACGTAACGTTCTTGATATTTGACTTTGAAGATCATTAACCTGTATTTGAGCCGAAATTGCAATATTTGTAGCAGTGTTTGCACTTGATAGTGCTTGTTGAGAATTACTAAGTGCTAATGTAGATTGATTAATCGCAGTTAGTACATCAGATTGCATATTTATTATACTTGTTGTTAAATTTTGAATTTGTAACTGTGTTTGTCGATGATTTTCATCTACTGTTGTAGCTAAAGATCTTAAATTATCATCTAAAAGACTAACACGAGTTTCTAACTCATCAATTTGATTCGCCAAAGATACTACTTCCAGCTGATCTAAAGCTTCAAATAGAGTTATTTCTTCTCCAAATATTATATCTCGAATAGAGGACATAGTAAATTTTGAATTTTTGACTTATATTTGTTGCATACACAACAAACTAAATATATTTTGTTTATTTTATTTTTTATTTTATATAGCATATTTTATTTCGTATTTTTTAAGTTTGTTTTCATATGTTTCCGAAAGCACGGTGGAAGCATAAGCGGTAATTTCATTATTTCGACATTTTTTTAATTTATTGCGTACTTCATCATAATATTTCTTTCCCCATAACATAGCTTCATCCAATTGTTGTTCCATCAAATTTTTCCATATTTCCAAGTCAGATTCGGGAATCTGAGTATAGACAAATGGAGATTCAATAGATCGCTTATTAAGTGGAGCAAATGTCATACATTTGTGACTAACAAAATTACGTTTAAGGAAAACTAAATCATCAATCGAGACAAATTCTGATTCAATACCATCTTTATTACCTGGAGTAATAACATGTCCGATTTTCTCTAATTGTTCCTTAACAGTAAAATAATTGAATTTTTCTTTAATTTTATCACTAACAGAGGCAATAACATCATCACCATATGTTACGAGACTAACATTTTTTCTATATTCAACAATATCAAAACTACTATCAAATATTTCTGCAAATGCTAAAGCAAATTGTATATCGTTAACTATACATCCTATAACTGAGGTTAGATATTCACCACTTTTTAATCCATGTTTTGTTTTATAACATGTATTATAATCTAAAACATAAGTTTCAGAAGATTCTAGTTGTAGTATCTCACGAGCTTTATCCCAATCATCAGGAACATTATTATTAATAACATTTCTAATAATTTGAAAGGCTCCATCCATAACTACTCTATGAATTCTTTTATCATATTCTGCATAGTCAACATCAAAACAATTTGGATGAGCATTAATTTTATCTCTAATATTTTTCCACCTAAATGAGTGAGGATTAGATCCTATAGCATGATTGAGTTGTAAACCAGCATTAACGTATGCTTCTTTAAAATTTGAAAAAAGAGAAGAATCAGCTATTATTTTACACACTGGAATACAATGAAATATTCTAGTTTTTCCTTTTTTAACTGCACTTATCTTAATAACCGAATCTTTTAATTTTGATGAACTAATAGATAATAAACGCTGACCTCTTTTAGCTGCAATTAATTTATTTTTAACACGACGCTTTAATATTTGACCAGGTTCATTAGATTTAAAAGATATAACACCATCGTTATTATCAAGATAATCACTTTTCTTTGATAAACAATTATTATCAACATATGGAATACCTGCAGATTTGTTAAGTTCCATACTTGTACAATGTAAGTTATTAACATTTCCATTTATTCCTTCATTAATTGCATCTTCAATATCATCAGGTGTTTTTCTTATATTATTTAATTTTAAGCTATATTCTTCTGAAAGCTGTTGTATAATACTCTCTATTAAAGAATTATTTACGTCGGGCAATTTAGAACACATCACTGAATTTTGCTTTATTAACAACGATTTTCTTCCTTCAATATTAGTGGGAACTTCACATTCTATTCTACTATCATTTGGTGATAGTGGAGCAGGTTGCATTTGTTCCTCAAATTCATTAGATGTTGGGGCATATTTCCAATGTCGTAAGCTCATATCAGAAACTGGTTTATTATTACCTATGTAAACACCTATAAACTCTACATCTTCACCATTAGGCAAATCAACAGGTTTACCAGGCTGTATAAGTCTTAAAAATTCATCTGTGATAGAACCAACATTATTTATTGGAGTAAATTTCAAGTTTAAATCATCTATTGTGAGCATATTACTATAAATATACCCATCATGTTCACCCATTATCATTCCTACAAATCGAGATTCTTTTCTATTATTGGTTACAATAGGACTGCCACAATCACCACCTTTTACAATTGCTGAAGTATAACATTTTGCTCTCAATATATCATACGAAACTCTTCCATATTGTAGTGATGTGTAATCTTTTTGACCTTGATAATCAATAGTAGCACATATGTTAGTATTTGCACTCATTACTTTAATAAGAACATCACTCTTATTGACATAATTTAAATAATCTTTACAACTTAACATATATTTAATTAGACTTGGAAAAGTTCTGGTATATGACATTAAATTTTGACATTTTGACGTTAATTTATTTTCTTCTAAATATTTATAAAATTGTTGTCTATTCATTATTTGTAAAACAGAAATATCTCTAATAGAATCAATAAATACAACCTTCGCAACATTATATTCTGTTTTCATTGTTTCAGGTGTAGGCGAATATCTAACAATTTCATTTAATTCCCACACATGACCAACAGAGTATATTCTATCTTCATGACCAATCCCCCAACATAATCTTACACTTTGTGGTGTATCTAAATCAATAACACCATTAGCATTAAGCCATACTGTATGCTTACGTCGAAAGACTGATAACTTAACATGTGCATCGTCTCCTTTTTCTTCAATTTTAAGAATACTATGAATGGTATCATCAGATTTCGCACGCCTTCCTGTAATATGATCAATTTCTTGAGTTAATGATCTTATTTCACTACGATTGTATCGAACTATCTTGTCTTGGATCTTTGTTGTCAGACAAGTTAACTCCATATAAACATGATAAAATATTACACCATCACGTCTTTCATGAGACACATTACTCTTAAGTTTCCATTCATATAATTTAAGAATTTTAACAATTTCATAATATTTTTCTAATGTTGCTTGAGTATTATCATAATTATTAATACTACTAAATTTAATAACTAATGTATTTTGAGAGTTATCATTATGATATATTTTTCTTTGTTCACATGCTACTCCATCGAATTTAACAATATGAAAATCAGTAATCCACGATTCAGCAACACCGTGACTATATTTAGTTGAGGTAATTATTTCAGTTATATCTTCACCTTGAGCTCTTTCAGTCGGATCAAATGTGTCATAATCTAACTCACGAACTTCACCACAATTTGTATCAGTTGTTATCCAATGCTTTTTACCATCAGCTGCTATAATCTCACGCGAATTACCCCATTCATATTTTTCAGTAACACAATTGTGTTCATTACATCTATTTGTCATTACTGGTAATTTTGATGTTATTTTAGTACCAATATGTTTAGGTGATGATTCATATGCTGTTTCTAAAATTTGCTTATTTTGGTTAAAGAATTTCGTAATTAATTGATATAATAATAGTGATAATACTGATAATAGGGAAATTAAAATAACTTCTTCAATTACTATACGACGACGTTCTAAAAATGCACGCCAATAGCCATCCACATCTAATCCAAAATATTCTAACAATTTAAGTATTACGACAATTATTTTATTAGAAAATTTATCACTTATTTTTTTAAAGTTTTCAAACGCTTTATGAATAACATATTGAGGAGAATTTGTAATCGAAACTGTATTATGTAATACACGCCAATGTATCTGATCTTGATCACTCCAAAATGGGCGATTATTTCCCCAAACCATAACACTATTCCATCTCATAGTAGCAAAAATCATAATAGGACCAGTTGTAATAGTTTTAAGAAAATATGATGTAGCTAATTTTTGAAACCATGATATATTGCCCATATATAATTTAACAATATCTGATGTAGATGCTCGATTATTTGTGTTCTGCAAACTTGTTCTAGTTTCATTGGATTCCATAATTAAATATTGATAATTATTGAAAGGCATACCCCACCAATATATTGTACCATAACGATCACAACATCTTATTGATGGTTGAAGAGCTAATGCTTGTAAAAATTGAGTTTCTTGACCTTGTTTTATTTTCCAAGCTCCAATTTGAGAGATTAATTGAAACAATCTATCATTTCCTGCATCATTTTCGTCAGCAGAAATATAATTATTCGTAAACATTACTGGGTCTAATTTAATTTCAATATTGTCTTCAATTTTAACAAGATAATCCATCCATGATGAACCATCAGGACGATATAAATCTCTAATAGAATGAAGTCTTTCCTGTTGTAGAACACGTTCAATATCGCGATTATGATTATCCATCATGATCTTTAAATTACTAAGAGTTGGTATTGTTACATTGGGTGAACGTTGACGTTCAACCTCAACAATTCTTACAACTTCTTGTAAATCTATTGTTTGATTTTGAGATGACATTGGAAGAAGAGTAGATGGATCAGATCTCTCAATAATATCTTCTTCAATTCTGCGAATTTCGACTTTTTGTTGTTCATAAATTTCCATATTGGTAATCATTTGATTAACGATTTGTAGGACAATATTATCTATATTTTTCTCAATTCCAGGATTAAATTTATTTACTTGAGACGATCCTGCTGCTTCCACAAATTCAACCATAGTTGCAGTTTTAAATTTGATGTGATTAAAATCAGGATCATATTGTTCAGGTTCAAAAAGTTTTTCTGCTTCAATACAAATTGGAAAACGTCGTTGAAGTGCTTTTATATCAAATATTTTACTGCTTTTTTCAGGATACTGATTACATGTTTGAATAACAAGTAACGATTTAAATGGTCTTCCCTTCTGAACACTTTCAGACATATTCATACTAATAATACTTGAACCCATCCATGAGAAATACATTTCATGATCTTTATTATCTTTTGCCTGCCATGCATCATCACAATAAACAATTTCTTGACAAGAATAATTGCTATCAAATTCATCACGAGAATTATAATTCCATGTTTGCCATGAAGCAATATCAGGACCGAATAATGCTGGTCCTTTAGGATGTTTTAATAAAGCACGCTTAATTTTAGGAACTAAACACGCATTTACTAATGTAGTTTTTCCAATACCTGTAACACCTTTAATAGTAACACCGACAGGTGCAGGCCTTATTCCATTAGTATTTTTAATTGCTTCATATTGCAAAATATTTTCCTTACATTCTCTAAGAATAGCGTTAGCATCTGTAACAATTTTAGTATTATTCAATTTACTAGTTTCAATACTTCGCAAAGTGCGAGTAATATCCTCAACCTTAGCAATATAATTAGCCACGCGTCTTGAATTAGCTATATGTAATAGTGAACTTCCATTAGCTACTAACGTATTCTTAAACCAATGATGATCTAATTCAATTTTCTCAATATTCTTTGCAAAATCTTCTAACTTATCATATAATGAATTCCTAGTGAGTTGTAATTCATCAGTAACTTTAAGGATATGATTTAAAATTGTTTCAGAATTTTTAAGATTTTTTGCATAATTATTCATATAACTAGCTGTATTAACATCAAGAATATTTGCACCAGCTAATGTGGCCGCAGTAACTATAGTAGGCATTATTTTCTTAAGCTTATCAGAATCAATAGCTTTATTGTTGATAGGATTAATTGGCAACATTTCAGTAATTTTATCTCCAGATAACGTGTCAATAACTTTTGTACTAAGTGATGAAATCATTGATCGTTCAAGATTAAGAAATGATCCAATCTTTAATGTTTCTTGCATAACTTCTGTATACGTTTCGCATTTAATTGCTGTATTTACACATAAAGCTATACCGCCTTTATGATCATTCCATCCTTTAACAATATTTGCAAAAGTATTGTTGTTTATATCATTTCTCCAACCAGTGATAAAATCAGATACTGTTTCTCTGATGGGAAATACGTATCTATGTAAAAATAAATCATAAGTAAGAAAAGCAGATATAGTACATTCAAAAAATACAAACATTGAGTGTACAGGTGCATCAAGATAAGATACCATATATACATGTAGAGATGTTATCATAAACAACATTGCAAACATTTGAGTTGTATTTAAATTAGAAATTACTCGTATACTAAGATTCTTAAAACCTAACATATTGTCCATACTTAGTGGATTAATTCTTTTTATTGTGTTATTCTTATTAAATAATAAAATAAAAAAAGAAATTATAAATAATATAACTAGTGTACCACCACTTGTTATTGATTCAAAGATAGAATTAATTGTAAAATACATATTTAATTTATTTGAATAATTCCAATCAATTACTGAATTTATTGACTCCAGTTTGAAAGAACTTTACCAGATGCTATACCAAATGTTCTAGCACATGCTACCCATTCACTATATGCAGCAGGCATTCTAGTAACTGGTTCATTATTTAATCTATTTAAAAATTCCTTAGCATTACTTAAATATGGATTCTTATAAAATTTATCAATTTTAGATTTTTGCCATCTATCAAATAAGAACTTATTCATATAAAAGAATTTACGTTTATAATTCCTAAACATCTGTATATGCTCATTATCATCATAATCAATTACAATATTCTTCAATTGATCAATTTCATATTTCTTATTTACTAAAGCATTTTTATAACTAAGAGATTCTTGTACAGGTATTGTATTAACTGGTCGTAATCCAGAATTGATAATTTTCTTTTGTTTTGCAAAAGGTAATTTAACAATCGCATCCAATTTTGAATGTTTAGCCATTTTGATATGTGAATTGTCAAAATGTAAAGGACGTTTTAAAGATGGACGTTTTATTGGTTTTTCAGCTTGTGGCGATTGTTGAACAACTTGATTTTGTTGCTCAATACCACCAACATTATTTATTGGATTTGTTATCGCTATTCTTGTAAGATTACTTACTATTCCATGAAGTGGATGAAAACTAAAATCACTTTGACATGATCTACAATTAATTGAAGCCCAATAATCATTTCCATATGCATAACTAATATTTTTTGATTGACAAAAATAACAATCAGCATTTCTCATAACTAATGTAAATAATTGATTGCACATGACTTCTAACCTTGATGGAGGAGTATTAATATCTAAATCAGGCAATGGTGGTAAAGGACAAAAATTATGTTTTGCTAAATTAACACGATTTTTCTTAATCTGACGTTTACTTACTTTCTCTTCAATTTCATCAACACATGAGATAATCTTTGCACAATTTCCTTTTTCGGCTGACTCAGCATTAAATAATTTACGTTTATTACTCACTGAAGGTGGTGTAACAAATATTTCTGTATGTTCTCTTGGTGAAAACTTAGTCTTATGTAATAACGCTTTCTTTTGATTGCGTTTATTTTTTTCTTTTCTTCCATGATCAATAATATTATGAATTTCTTTTTGCGATTTTGGAATAGCTTCCAAATATTTAGTATGCTCCATTTTAATTTTATTTTGATTTTGATTTAATTTCTTTTTCGCTTTGTAATTTTTCTTGTATTATTGTCTGCATATGTTTGGATTTAAAAGTTTTTATTGACAAGGTTTTGATGGTGTTGTTAGGACCTTGACATCATACCTAACAGAACGCCAGACGACGCTACGGCTAACGGGTTCCAATCCGTTGTGTTCGATGTTTAATTGGGGAATCAGGATAGTACACAATACTACCCCACTTAATTATTAAAATTATATTTTATTTTCAAGGATGCTCACATAATATACTCTCGTGGTTTTGCACCATATCATCTTGCAAATTGGATATAGACACCAGATTCACTGGGTGGTTTAAACCATACTTATTATTCTGACCTTTTACTTTCGAAATTTCATACAGTCAGTAAGATCTATTCCAGCGCCCGGTATATGCTAAATATATAAATAAATGACACTTGCTTTAAAATATTTAATAGGAGTTATCATCTTTTTTATAATCACATATACAATTGACGGCATCTTAGAGCGGGTAACCATTATTGCACAGTCTCAGGTCCCTATTAACTTTTGCGCACTAAATTGATTGAGTTGTTATATTATAGATTCAGTATTTAAACTTAACATACATCATAGGTTTTTCTTCAATTCATTACAAAATGAATTACATCTCAGCATTTCCTAGGTGCTTCAACGTTCTAAACTAAATTTAACAAGGAAATAATATTTCTAACTCTAAGGGTAAGCTATTTAATATTTGATTGGGTATTTTTGTTTATTAAAGAATTCAACTGATTACATCAATAAAGTATTGAATATAATAAACAATTATAAAATCTATACAAATAAATTATAGTGATTGACTTTAGCATTGGTCCAACCAACAACATCAATATATAAAATAAATATACAAATAATTATAACTATTTAACTAAATAAATTTTGAGTTACTGAAAATTCTTCTTCGCAAAATTATTATTTAGCAGTTGAGTAAAATACACATACGGGAGGACCCCGCA
>Ga0228706_1000035_pt1 | contig 11600 bp, 9 predicted proteins | sample McNCre317_Aug_MT_FD_181486 | JGI IMG/M metagenome (GOLD analysis project Ga0228706, IMG submission 181486) | Metatranscriptome of freshwater microbial communities from McNutts Creek, Athens, Georgia, United States - 3-17_Aug_MT (Metagenome... | ecosystem: Environmental > Aquatic > Freshwater >... | reverse complement strand
CGTCAAGCGCACCTGCTGCACACGTGCAGACACGTGCTGACCACTTTGCCACACGATGTCTTGCGGCTCGCAGGCCAGCACTTGGTGGCCGCGACGCTGGGCTTCGCGCATCATCGCAAACGTGGTGTCCTTGTAAATTTTGAAGGACGACAGCGGGTCTGCGACGAAGAGGATGTGCATGGGTTTTAGATTTCGATTTTGCTGCCCAACTCCACCACGGAGTTGCTAGGCAAGTTCAAGAAGTCAGCGGCAGAGCTGGCGTTGAGGTGCATTTGTGCGAACAGCTTTTCACGCCAGGCCGACATGCCGCTACCCACCGTCGGCACGATGCTGTCACGTGACAAGAAGTAGCTGGTGGTCATGGGACTGACTTCACAACCCATGCCCTTCAAGTGCGTCAACGCGCCTGGCACATCGGGGTCGTCTTTGAAGCCGTAATGGATTTCAACTTGCCAGCAGTCATTGCCCAAGGCTTTGATTTGCAAACGCTCGTTTTCGTCAATCCAAGGTACTTCATGGTTTTGTACGTTCACAAACAAGTTTTGCTTGTGCAGCACCTTGTTGTGTTTGAGGTTGTGCAGCATGGCGTTAGGCACAGCACCTTTGCCAGACGTCAAAAAGACGGCCGTGCCTTCTACACGTGTAGGAGGAGATAGGAACACCGCGTCCAAGAAGCTCGTCAAATCCAAGGCATCTTCTTGGCGCTTCTCATAAAGAATGCCACGGCCATCACGCCATGTGAGCATGAGCATCATGATGATGGAGGCGATCAACAACGGGAACCAGCCGCCTTCAAACAACTTCAACAGGTTCGATGCCCAGAAGACAAAGTCCACCGAGAAGAAAAAGCTCGTCGCGGCCAAACACCACCAGAAGGGGTATTTCCAACCATAGTGAATCACAAAGAACGTCAGCACGGTAGTGATGAGCATGTCTGTACACACCGCGATACCGTACGCCGCTGCCAAATTGCTGGATGACTTGAACATCATCACCGCCAACACGATGACCGCAAACAAGCCCCAGTTCACAAACGGAATATAAATCTGGCCCGTGTCTTTCACGCTGGTGTGCAGCACTTGCAAACGTGGCAAGAAACCCAGCTGCACCACTTGCTTGGTCACGCTGAAAGCGCCAGAAATCAAGGCTTGCGAGGCGATCACGGTGGCCGCCGTTGCCAACCCAACCAAGGGCACCAGCAACCATTCAGGTGCCATGTTGAAGAAGGGGTTGGTCACGGCTTCGGGCTCACTCAGCAACAAAGCACCTTGACCAAAGTAGTTCAGAGTCAACGCAGGCATGACGACAAAGAACCAAGCGATGCGAATGGGCTTCTTACCGAAGTGCCCCATGTCTGCGTACAAAGCTTCGCCACCGGTCACACACAACACCACGGCACCCAAAATCAAAAATGTGACTTCAGGCTCAGTGAAGATGAAGCGCAAAGCATGGTGCGGACTGATGGCCCACAAAATTTCTGGATGCGATGCGATGTGATACACGCCCAACGCAGCAATGGCAGCAAACCACACCACGGTGATCGGGCCAAAAAACTTACCAATGCCACTGGTGCCTCGCTTTTGCACAGCAAAGAGGCCAAACAAAATGATGATCGTGAGCGGGATCACATATTTCTTAAAAGCAGGCGAGACCACCTCCAAACCTTCCACCGCAGACAACACCGAAATAGCGGGCGTGATCACGCCGTCGCCATAAAACAAACACGTGCCAAAGATGCCCACAATCAACATGCGGTGGCGCAGCACGGGGCGGTCTTTCACGGCCATGGAGGCCAAGGCCAACATCGCCACCAAGCCCCCTTCGCCGTGGTTGTCCGCACGCAGCACCAAGGCCACATATTTGATGGACACGATGATGGTCAACGTCCAAAAGAAAATGGACAAAATGCCATAGATGTTGTCAGGCGTGAACTCCACGTGCCCCGAGCCAAACACCTCTTTCATCGCATACAGCACACTGGTGCCGATATCGCCGTAAACGACGCCAATCGCGCCCAAGGTGAGCGCCGCGAGCGACGACTTGCCGTGTTGATCCATCATTAACCTCAGTCGTAGTTTTCTGCTTCGGGGTCAGTGGCTTCGAGTTCATAACTCGCAGCCAACATGGCCAAACGGCCAATGACGCCATACATGTAAAAGCGGTTGGGAGTGCTCGCACCGGGCTTCATGCCGGGTTGCGGTGTGTGCGCGCTTTGTTCAAATGCCAAAGGCACAAAGCTTGCGCCTGGTGCATTCAAGTTCTCGTCCACGCCACGGTCGGCATGCACGCGGTAGAAGCCGCCCACCACATATCGGTCCATCATGTAGACCACGGGTTCGGCCACTGCATCGTTCAAGCGCTCGTGTGTCAGCACACCTTCTTGGATGATGACTTGGTTCACTTCTTGGCCGTCTTTGACCACGCTCATTTTGTTGCGCGTCTTGCGGTTGACCACATCCAAGTCTTTGACATCGCGCACGGTCATGATGCCCATGCCATACGTGCCGTTGTCAGCCTTGACGATGACAAAGGGTTTTTCGTTGATGCCGTACTCTTTGTATTTGCGCTTGATCTTGGTGAGCAAGGCGTCCACATTGGTCTTCAAGCATTCCATGCCGGTGCCTTCGGCAAAGTTGACTTCGCCGCACTGGTTGAACATGGGGTTGATCAGCCATGGGTCTATGCCCAGCAGCTTGCCAAAACGCTTGGCCACTTCTTCGTAACACTCGAAGTGCTTGCTCTTGCGGCGCACGCTCCAACCTGCATGCAGCGGTGGCAGCAGATGTTGCTCGTGCAAGTCTTCCAAAATGCCAGGAATGCCAGCACTCAAATCGTTGTTGAGCAAGATGGTGCAAGGGTCAAAGTCCTTGAGCCCCAAACGGTGCTTGCCACGGATCACCGGCTCGAGCGTGACGCTGTCGCCATTGGGCAAATCAATGGTGGTGTTTTCTTTGATCTCGGGATTGATCGATCCCACGCGCACATTCAAACCTGCCATGTGGAAGATGCGCTGCAATTGCGCCACGTTCGACAAGTAGAAGGTGTTGCGTGTGTGGTTCTCGGGAATCAACAACAGGTTGCGCGCCTCGGGGCAGATTTTTTCAATCGCTGCCATGGCCGCTTGCACCGCGAGCGGCAACATCTCAGGCGTGAGGTTGTTCCAACCGCCTGGGTAAAGGTTGGTGTCTACCGGTGCAAGTTTGAAACCTGCATTGCGAATATCGACCGAGCTGTAAAAGGGCGGCGTGTGCTCCATCCACTCCAAACGAAACCATCGCTCGATGGCGGGCATGGAATCGAGGATGCGTTGCTCAAGCTCGTTGATGGGGCCGTTGAGGGCCGTGATGAGGTGTGGAACCATGGTGTCTCGAAAAGTAGAAAGCCATTTTAGGACCTATGGTCCACCCATTTTTTAGAGAGGTCACTCTCTAAAAAGTGTGGTTTAAACGCGAATTTCGCCTTGACCCAACACCACGTATTTCAACGAGGTGAGGCCTTCAATGCCCACAGGACCACGCGCATGGAATTTGTCGGTGGAAATGCCTATTTCAGCACCTAAACCGTATTCAAAACCATCTGCAAAGCGGGTGCTGGCGTTGACCATCACGCTGGACGAGTCCACCTCGCGCAAAAAGCGTTGCGCATGCATGTGGTCACGCGTGAGGATGGATTCGGTGTGGTGGCTGGAGTAATGGTTGATGTGGGCGATGGCCTCGTCCAAGCCTTCCACCACTTTGATGCTGATGATGGGGCCCAAATACTCTTCAAACCAATCTTGCTCGGTCGCGTCTTTGATGTTGGCACCTTTGACTGGTGTGAGGATGGCCTTGGCTTCTGGAGAGCAGCGCATCTCCACACCTTTGGCTGCAAAGATGGCGCCAATCTTGGGCAAGAAATCAGCCGCCACACCACGTGCGACCAGCAAGCTTTCGCTGGCGTTGCAAGGGCTGTACTTTTGGGTCTTGGCGTTGTCGGCCACGGTCACAGCCATGTCGATGTCGCAAGGGTCGTCCACATAGGTGTGGCAATTGCCATCCAAGTGTTTGATGACGGGCACTTTCGCGTCGCGGCTGATGCGCTCAATCAAGCCCTTGCCACCGCGCGGGATGATGACATCCACGAACTCAGGCATGGCAATGAGGTGGCCCACCGCTTCGCGGTCGGTGGTTTGCACCATCTGCACAGCGTCAATGGGCAAACCAATGTCACTCAGCGCTTGCTGCACCAACTTGGCCAGGGCTTTGTTGGACTCAATCGCTTCCGAGCCGCCGCGCAAGATGCAAGCGTTGCCGCTCTTGATGGACAACGAGGCCGCTTCAATCGTGACGTTGGGACGGCTTTCGAAAATCATGCCAAACACGCCCAAAGGCACACGCATTTGACCCACGCGAATGCCGCTGGGTTGCTGCTTCATGCCAATGATTTCGCCAATCACATCGGGCATGGCGGCGAGTTGTTCGCAACCTTGTGCGCAGGTTTCCAACACTTTGGGGGTGAGTTTCAAACGGTCGACCATCGGGGCATCCAAGCCTGCAGCAATGGCGCGCTCAATGTCTTTGGCGTTGTCGATTTGCAAGGCGTCGATGTTGTCGCGCAGCAATGCAGCCAGCTTGCGCAGCGCCGTGTTTTTGACTGCCGCAGAGGCTTTGGCCATTTGCGCAGATGCAGCTTTGGCTTGTGCGCCCAGTGCGTGCATGTGGTCGGCAACATTGAGTGTCGTCATGTGTGTTTTCCTAATTAAGCGTTGCGCGGCATGCAAGCGCGGCACAAACGCATGGCTAAACGGTGCAGGGCTTGCCAGTTGTCAGCAGGCCACTCTGGCGTTTTCAAACCTTTGACAATGCCGTCGACCTGATGGGCCGACTGCAACAACTTTTCGAGCATGCCCACACTCAAGCGCGGCAGCACGCGTTCAAACAAACGCTCACGCGGGCCCCAAATGCGCTGCTCACGCAGCGCCATGGGCAAGGCCTTGCCCGAAGCCACAGCATCTTTGACGCGTTTCAAAGCACGGATTTCTTCGGCCAATGTGTAGTGCACCAACACCTCCGCCTCACCTTCGGACTTCAAGCCATCGAGCATGCGTTGCACGCGCAGGGGCTGACCACTGAGCACGGCCTCTGAGAGTTTGAACACGTCATAACGCGCTACGTTCAACACCGCACGCTCCACTTGCTCAAAACTCAATTCGCCTTCTGGGTACAAGAGTGCGAGTTTTTGAATTTCTTGGTGCGCGGCCAACAGGTTGCCTTCCACACGTTCGGCAAAAAACTGCAAGGTGTGTTGCCCCGCTTCCCCAGAGGCCACGCGTTGCTGTTGTGCACCCAAACGCTGCGCAATCCATGCGGGCAAGGCGTGGCGTTCAACGGGGTCAACCTGCACGCTGATGCCGTTGTTCTCTAAGGCACTGAACCAAGCCGAACTTTTGGTGGCTTTGTCCAAGCGGGGCAGTAGCACCACAGTCAACGTGCTGTCATTGCCCACGGCCAGTTCGGCAATTTGTTGCAAGGCTGTGCTGCCTTCTTTGCCGGGTTTGCCCGAGGGAATGCGGATTTCAATGAGCTGTTTGTCTGCGAACAAACTCATGGAGCCGCCTGCAGCCAGTACCTCACCCCAATCAAAGTGTGCGCCTGCCACGGTGTACACACTGCGCTCGGTGTAACCCTGAGCACGTGCGGTATTGCGCAACGCATCGAGCGACTCTTGCTGCAGCAGGGGCTCATCCCCGTGGAAGGTGTAGAGGCTGCGCAAGCCTTTGCTCGCCTGCGTTTGCAGGTGGTTGACAAATTGAGCGCTGGCGACTTGCATTGTTAGATCTGACGAATCGCAGCCAAACGGCGTTGCACTTGCAACACCAAGTCGTTTTCCATGTCGCGGTAAAGCAAGGCTTCTTCCGACTCTTTTGACAAAGCACCGGTTTCGTTGAAGTTGATGTCACGCGTGAGCATGATTTCTGTATCAGGAATCAACTCCGTGCCATTGCGGCTACGCAAACGAAAGCGATAGCGATAGCGCAATTGAAACTCACGAATCGCACCGGTGGATGTGCGTCCCACCACCACCTTCTCGCGCAGCTCAAACAACTGATCAAAGATGACTTGCGCGCGCTCAATTTGACGCGCGTCATTGATCACTTCCACTTGACCCGAGGACTCCAAACTGCGCTTGAGCTTGGCACCAAAAGGCGAAACCACAGGGATCGAGCTGTACAAGGTGTTGAACGCGTAATTGGGCGCTTTGCGCAACTCAAAGCCACACCCCACCAACCCCGTGGCGAGCAAAGTAGACATCAACAATGAGCGGCGCGTAGTCATGATGGAACCTTTAGACAACGATGTTGACCAAGCGGCCAGGCACAACGATGACCTTCTTCGGCGCAGCCCCATTAGCTTGCTTGATGAAAGCCTCCGTGGCCAAAGCCGCTTGTTCAATTTGCTCTTTGCTGGCCGTGGCACTGACCATGACCGAGCCACGCAGCTTGCCGTTGATTTGCAGCATCAGTTCCAACTCGTCGCGTTGCAAAGCGCTTTCATCCACTTCAGGCCAAGCCGTGTCGAGCAAGTTGCCCAAACGTGCGGCATAGCCCAGCTCAGTCCATAAGTTGGCGGTGATGTGCGGGCAAGCGGGGTAGAGCATGCGCAGCAACACAGACACACCTTCACACATCACGGCGTTGTCGCCATCGCTACCATCGACCTTGAAATCTTCCAAGGCATTGAGCAATTTCATGCAACCCGACACCACGGTGTTGTATTGCATGCGGTCGTAGTCATAGCTGACTTGCTTCAAGACCATGTGCATTTCGCGGCGCAAATCAGCAGCCTCTTTACGTGGTTTGGCTGCACTCAAGTTACCAGCCGTAGCGGCCTTGAGCGAGGCTTCGTGCTTGTGCGCAAAGTTCCACACGCGGCGCAAGAAACGATAGCTACCCTCCACCGCCGCATCGTTCCACTCCAAGGTGGCTTCGGGTGGCGCGGTGAACATGGTGTACAGACGCGCGGTGTCGGCGCCGTAGCGCTCAATGAGGTCTTGTGGGTCCACGCCGTTGTTCTTGGACTTGGACATGGTGCCCACACCTTCGTAGTCGATGGCAGTGCCCACGGGCAACAAGCCATCGCTGCTTTCAGCAGCATTCTTGAGTTTGGCGCCCACCACTTTGCCTGCGTCATCGAGCACGTGTTCGACATCGTGTGGCCAGAAATAATCTTTGCCACCTTTGGCTGTGCGGCGTGAGTAGATGTGGTTGAGCACCATGCCTTGTGTGAGCAGCTTGGTGAATGGCTCGTCCACTTTGACCAGACCCATGTCGCGCATGACCTTGGTCCAAAAACGCGCATAGAGCAAATGCAAAATCGCGTGCTCAATGCCGCCAATGTATTGATCCATCGGTGCCCAGTACTGCGCACCCTCGGCCACCATCGCGTCGGTGTTGGTGGGGTCGCAATAGCGCATGAAGTACCACGACGAATCCACAAACGTGTCCATGGTGTCGGTCTCGCGACGCGCAGGCTTGCCGCACACGGGGCAGGTCACGCCGGCATGGAAGCCTTCGTGCTTGTGCAACGGATTACCAGAGCCATCGGGAATGCAGTCTTGCGGCAACACCACGGGCAAATCTTTTTCTGGCACCGGCACTGCGCCGTGTTCGTCGCAATGGATGATTGGGATTGGAGTGCCCCAGTAGCGCTGGCGGCTAATGCCCCAGTCGCGCAAACGCCATGTGGTTTTCTTCTCGCCCAAGCCTTTTGCGGCGAGCAGTTCGGCCACTTTGTTGACCGCAGCTTTTTGATTCAGACCATCGAGCTCGCCAGAGCTGATACACACGCAGTTTTGCTTGTCGCCGTACCACTCTTGCCACTCTTGGTCATTGAAGGCTTGGTCTTTGACCGACACCACTTGTTTGATAGGCAAGTCGTATTTCAAAGCAAACGCAAAGTCACGCTCGTCATGCGCAGGCACGCCCATGACCGCGCCATCGCCGTAAGACATGAGCACGTAGTTGCCCACCCACACTTCGACCTTGGCCCCCGTCAACGGATGCGTGACGAACAAGCCCGTGGGCATGCCCTTTTTCTCTTGCGTGGCCAACTCGGCTTCGGTCGTGCCACCACTCTTGCATTCTTCAAGGAAGGCGGCCAAAGCAGGGTTGCTGGCCGCCGCGTGCAGCGCCAGCGGATGCTCGGTCGCCACCGCGCAGAAAGTGACGCCCATGATGGTGTCAGCACGTGTGGTGAACACATACATTTTTCCGTCGCCGATGAGCGAACCATCTGGACCTGCAATGTCATGCGTGAACGCAAAGCGCACGCCTTCAGACTTGCCAATCCAGTTCTCTTGCATCAAGCGCACTTTGTCAGGCCAGCCGTTCAGGGTGGCTTTGTCATTGCCCATCTGCACATGCTCGAGCAACTCTTGCGCGTAGCTCGTGATGTCAAGGTAATAGCCAGGAATTTCGCGCTTCTCAACAGGCGCGCCCGTGCGCCATCCCTTGCCATCAATCACTTGCTCGTTGGCCAACACGGTTTGGTCGACGGGGTCCCAGTTCACCACTTGGGTCTTGCGATAAGCGATGCCTTTTTCAAGCATCTTCAAGAACAGCCATTGGTTCCACTTGTAATACGTCGCATCGCAGGTGGCCACTTCGCGTGACCAGTCGATGGCCAAGCCCATCGCCTGCATTTGCTTCTTCATGTAGGCGATGTTTTCATACGTCCACTTCGCAGGCGGCACACCGTTTTTCAGCGCGGCGTTTTCAGCGGGCAAACCAAAGGCATCCCAGCCCATAGGCATCAACACGTTGTAGCCCTTCATGCGCAGGTTGCGCGTGAGCATGTCGTTGATGGTGTAGTTGCGCACATGGCCCATGTGCAGCTTGCCGCTGGGGTAAGGCAGCATAGAACAGGCGTAAAACTTTTTCTTGGACGCGTCTTCTGTCACGCGGTAGGCGTCGGCTTGGGTCCAAGCGGCCTGAACGGCGCGTTCGACCTCGGTGTGGTTGTATTTGTCTTGCATGGAATCAGTCAGAGAACCCCGCCCACGGCGGAGAGCAACGCCTTTAAAAGCAAAGGCTGGATATGCCTAGATTTTAGGCCTTGGTTGAGGGGGAAATCAGGGCGCCGCTGACGGCTGTTCGCGCTCGGTCACAAAGCCAATGCGGTTCATACCTGCTTGCTGGGCCAGGCTCATGACTTCGACCACGCGGCCATAGGGCACGCGCTCATCGGCACGCAGCTGGACTTCGGGCAATTCGCCGTGGTCCATCGCCAAAGCCTTGGAGGCTTGGGCGTTGAGGCTGCGTTTGAGGTCATCCAACGAGGTGGCCTTGTCATCCAAATACACCACGCCTTTGGCGTCAATACTGAGTTTGACAAAGCGCGGCGGCGCGCTGCTGGCCTGTGCGCCGTCGGTTTTGGGTAAATCGAGCTTCAAAGCACTGACCATCAAGGGCGCGGTGATGATGAAGATGACCAGTAGCACCATCATCACATCGACCAAGGGGGTGACGTTGATGTCGCTCATGGGCGTTTGGCCCGGCGTGCGCTCAAAACGGCCGAAAGCCATCAGAGCTCTCGCAGGTCGTGGGCAAAGCCTTCCAGCTCTTGCTCCAAGCGGTTAATGACGCGGCCCATCACGTTAAACGCCAGCACGGCGGGCAGGGCCACGGCCAAGCCCGCCGCGGTCATGACCAAAGCCTCACCCACAGGGCCCGCCACACGCTCAATCGTGAGCTGCCCCGCGGTGGCAATGCCGGTGAGCGCGTGATAAATGCCCCACACGGTGCCGAGCAAACCCACAAACGGCGCAGTAGAACCGACGGTGGCCAGCAACACTTGACCCGACTGCAAACGGTGCAACACGCCATGCAAAGCATCACGCAACACACGCGTGCGCTGGGCCGACACATCGCCTTGCGCACCCAAGGTGCCAGGCATAAGTTGCTGGTTGGCTTGCGCCAATGGCAACAACACTGCACTGCGCTCGACCGATGCCAAAGCTTGAATCCCTTGCTGCACATCACGCGCCTGCCAAAAGGCGGCTTTGCCATGGGCCACATCCGCGCTCACACGGTGTAACAGCCATGCTTTGTAAAAGATCACAGTCCAGCTGGCCACTGACATGGCCAACAAAGCCAAAGCCAAGGTGGCACTGAGCGCGTCCCCTTGTAGAGCAGCCGTAAAGAAGTCCATCGAAATTAACGCAGGTTCAACACGTCAAACATGTCGAACAAGCCCTTGTTCTTACCCGCCAAGAAGCTGGCCGCGCGCAAGCTGCCTTGGGCATAAGTGGCACGGCTGGACGACTTGTGTGTGATTTCGATGCGCTCGCCAATACCAGCGAACAACACGGTGTGGTCTCCCACGATGTCGCCACCACGGATGGTGGAAAAACCGATGGTCGAAGGGTCACGCTCGCCCGTGTGACCGTAACGCTCGTACACGGCGCAGTCCTTCAGGTCACGGCCGATGGCATCCGCAATCACCTCACCCATTTTCAAAGCCGTGCCCGAAGGCGCATCCACCTTGTGGCGGTGATGCGCCTCGATGATTTCAATGTCGTAGCCTGTGGGCATGGCTTGCGCGGCCATTTGCAACAACTTCAAAGTTACGTTGACACCCACACTCATGTTGGGCGCCATCACGATGGCGATGTCTTTGGCCGCTTCGGCGATTTCTGCTTTTTGTTCGTCGGTAAAACCCGTAGTACCAATGACGAGCTTGACGCCCAATTCGCGGCAAATTCTCAAATGCGCCAGCGTGCCTTCGGGACGTGTGAAATCAATCAATACCTGGCTGTTTTGCAAGCCTTTGCGCACATCGGCCTCGATGTTCACGCCGCTGGCTTGGCCCAAAAAGCCAGTGGCATCGTTGCCAATGCCAGGGCTTGAGGGCACATCCAAAGCACCAGCCAAGATGCAGGCCGGGTCGTTGCGCACGGCCTCAATCAGCATGTGGCCCATGCGGCCACTTGCACCAGCGATGGCAACTTTCAAAATATCAGGAGATGGGGCCATGGTGTATCGGCGCTTTCAATAATCAACGAGCCGCGTTTTCAAGCGGCGGGTAAGAAACAGGGCCCGCAGGTGATGCAGACTGAGCGGCGCCTGCAGCAGGTGCAGGCTTGGCAGGGAACTTGGCCAAATCAGCCTCGGTGGCTTTGAGTTCTGGCAACTTGGTAGGCGGGCGACGGTTGTCGAGCTTGGCTGCAAACTCGGCCTCAGTGGGCAATGGATCGCCCTCAATGCGATCAAGTCCATCGCCCTTGAAAAACACGCTGAAACGGCGTTGCTGTGGCTCAGAACCTTGACGTCGAATGGTGAAGGCGTAATCCCAACGGTCTGCATGGAACAAGCTGGTGACCAACGGTGTGCCCAGCACATCGCGCACCGCTTGGCGAGGCATGCCTGCACGCAAGGCTTGCACTTGCTCACGCGAGACAAAGTTGCCTTGCACGACCTCGGGCTTGTAAATCAGGTTGCTCGAACAAGCCGTGAGCCCTAGGCCCGCGACCACGCAAGCAAGGGCCACGAAGCGTCGTTGCTGACGCAAAAATTCTGGGGCATTTCGACAGGATTCAAACATGGTGTGAAAGGCCGAATGAGG
>Ga0228706_1000034_pt1 | contig 11650 bp, 7 predicted proteins | sample McNCre317_Aug_MT_FD_181486 | JGI IMG/M metagenome (GOLD analysis project Ga0228706, IMG submission 181486) | Metatranscriptome of freshwater microbial communities from McNutts Creek, Athens, Georgia, United States - 3-17_Aug_MT (Metagenome... | ecosystem: Environmental > Aquatic > Freshwater >... | reverse complement strand
GCGTATGGCGAACCGGAAAATACTGCTAGCGAACCTATGTAATAACCCGCAGAGTGGGGGTGAGTTAGTGGGGTGAGTCACCAGCGAACCTTTTAAATACCCGCAAAGTGGGGGTGAGTTGGTAAAGTACAATGATGTGGTTTTTGAAGCAACCTTAGTATAAGTTAGTTTTAAGGTTATCTGTGATTCGTTTACCGTGGATTGCAGATATAGTTGCTGTAATGATGTCAAAGCGTAGAGCCGCCTCATTCACTGGAGGTTTGTACGCAATTGTCTGTGGAGAATCGACCCTAAGTAATTGGGTTTACGTTTTTCATCAGAGCAGGGCACACAGGCTTTTGGGTCAATTATTCAAAATGAGGCTTAATGCCGACGTGCGCTTGCCAGAGTTTTGGCGGCTATATATTAGACGGTGTGGTGGGATTACATTGGACACAGTATTTATACTGTTAAGATGGATCCCAACCTTTAGTTTTAGATTATTGGATTGGATAGCTTTAAACAGGCGAAGAAATTATGTGGATGTCTGTTTATTGGAGTCCAGTCTAGACTTTGGCTATTATGATGGAAATTACAGAACAAGAAAAAGAAGTAATTGCTGATCGGGCGGTTCAGATACAAACTGGCGCTACGCCACTTGTAGGAGCAAACGTCCCCTTAGGACTTCCGGAGAAACCTGATCCAATGCAAAACCAAAGATTAAATGCTTTGGTTCCAAATTGGACATTTTCTCAGTTGTTAGCAACTAGAAAATTGGTAGGAGTTTTCCCTATAACGACTTCGACCCCAACTAATGTAAAGATTTGGTCTTTTAGGCACACTATGCAAAATGTAGTAGATTTGCATATGAGATCTCTTCAGAATTACTTTAGAATTTGGCGATGGAATTTACATTTTGACTTTGAGTTTCGATCTAATTTTCAACAAGTAGGTCAGATTTTGATTGTGAATCATACAGTCCCATCAACTGTTGAGCGGTTTTTGATGTCGCAGCAGGAACCACGAGGAACAACTTCTGTTAAGTCCTTTGTTGACTCCTATGTTGCGATGACTCAACTGTCTCACAAAAAGATCATGATGGGTGAGGATATTGATGATCATGAAACACTTCAATGGGATGCTCCCATTGAAGGGACTATTGGTTTAACGACGTCCTACACTAAACAAAAGAAGTCTGACGTTTCGGTTACACAGTATGATATGGGAGAGATATTTGTAGTTGCCCCGTTTCAGATGCAAGTGGCGAACGGTGTCAATCCGCAAATGACGGTCCGTATTTGGTCATATATGACTGATGTTGGTATGTCGGCTTACTCTCCCGTGGATAATTTGCTATGACGACTTGGCAAGTTTCAGGACATTTAGTGAGGACCTTTTATTATTTCATGGTTTTCACTTCACAGACTGCCCTTCTTACCTTAAACTTTATGGCTTTTTTGTTACAAGGATTGTTTCCTGTTTTTCTTATGCTTTGTCGATCCTGGACTATTTCATTTATAAATCGTCTCTCCTGGCGGATTGAGGATTTGGAAAAGAAGAAAATTTGCGTATGAATTCTGTAGCAAATTTAATAACGCGCACTCCAGGTTCATCTGGAGTCAATTCGTCTATTAGGGCTGCTTCTTTGGGATCATCTTTGAAGGAAAGCTCCCCATATATACGTTTGGATGACTTTGGTGGAGAGTCTGATGATTGGGATGATGATTCTATCATTCGAGGAGGTGTTCCATCTAAGTTTGGTATTAGTCAGTCCACTCAGACAAATTATGATTCAAAAGGCAAGGGGAATTCAGGTGCTGTAGATTTTGTTGACTCAGCATCTTCTGGAAAAGCGCAACCATATCCTGGACCGATTATAGGAGGTAATTTGAGAGCACTGTCTGGTGTTGCTTCTGCAGGTGTGTCATCTCTACTGCGAGCGGGGGATCAGTTTCGGGCAAACTCGACTCTTAATTCTAATTTGCAACAGCATGGTGTAGGCTTGTCATCAGCCATTACTGCTATTCAGCAGAATCAACAGGTTGCTGCTGATTATGGGTCTGCTGGGGCCTCACTTGGTTCTATTTTAGGGCCATTGGGATCCTTGGGCGGGTATTTTCTTGGCCATGCTTTTGCTCCGCAATCTCAAATTCCGGGCGTGTATTCCTCTTCTGGTATGGTATCTGCTGATAGTCCTGGTGTTTCTTTGGGACACACCACTGCTTCAGCGGGTGACACTAAATTACTTGATTATGGGGGATTCTAATGTTAATACAGTTCCACCTCGAGCTTTTACTAATCCTGCAATTCCAACCCCTGTTACTAATATGGGAACTTTGGCAGATTATGGGGCTATTTCAGATCATGAGCCTATATGTGATATTCCTCCTGATTTTTCTTGGATGGCTGGAATTGAAGTTTTTCGAGAGAGTTTCAGTTTTTCCGTTGATTCTCCTCTTGAGAAGGAAATTTATCGTATAGTTCCCTTTTCCAAATTACCTGCTGGTAAACGTCAAAATATACAATTTCTTAAAGCTGATTGGCATTTCATACCATTCTTGACATCTAGATGGTGGTCTGGTAAGGTTAGGTTGAGATTTATGGCCTTGAAGCCGCCGCGTGTGACAGGTAAGCTTTTAATACGATGGACTCCTGATCTTAGTGATTTTTCTACTTCGCTAGGTGATGGTTTGCGTAGACGGATTAAGTACGAGTGGGATTTAGGAACATCAAATGAGTATACAGTCGAAATTTCAGGTTATAATATTACGAGGCTGAGACCTACTTGGATTTCTCGTGCATCTTTAATATACCAAGATCCACAACGAAAATATCAGTCTTGTGGTCAGGATTATCCCATCATGCAGTATTCAGTTGGAGGTCTGGATATAATTCCTGCTCAGTCACTGCAGCCTGGATCTCTTTTTCCGGATTCTATCCGTATTTTGGTCTTTCAATCGTGGGTTGATTGTGATTTTCACACATCCACAGATATTCGGGGAAGTATTGGACATTTCTTTTGCGAGGGATCTGTTCAGACTTGGGAGGGTGAGACTTTGTCATGAATAATGAGGAGCCAACCTTGTCATCTTTGGCTAATATTCAGATTTCTGAACCTGCCAGAGCACTTCCGGAACAAGCAGCTGTTACGTCTACTGCAATTCCACGACCAATTTCATTTGTTTCACTGATACATCAATGGCAACCTATGGGGATTCGTGTTATAGTGGATCTTCCTTATGTGTCTAATGATAAGGATCCACTTTTTCTCATTCGAAATGGACCGTTCATAGCAGATTGGAGAGAACAATTTTTTGATGCAAGTGGGGGTTATTTGCAGTTTTACGCTTTTCAAAATATGGCTAACGTGGTTTTGTCTTCTCCTACACTTAATTCTTTAATTATTCCGAAGAAGTTTCCTGTACATCTAAATTTTTATGATTCTCCTCCTTTCTTATCTCAAATTTCCAAGTGTTTTCGGCGATGGAGGGGAGATATGCAGTATCGTATCAGAGTGATTTCAGGATTTGTTACGCAGGGATATATTATAGTGTCACCAATAAAAAATACAGTTAAATATGTTTCAACGTTGGATCCTTTGAATGATTTGTCCTATGTAGTGAATACTGATACAACATCTTATAGAGCTATGATGCAGAATGCATATGTTATGGCTGATACCTCTATATACCGCCATATTGAAGTTACGTATCCATATGAATATCCAGTTCCATGGTATGATCAGTACCAGTGGATGCATAATAGATTGTCGGCTATTGTTACCGATGAAGGGCAGGGAGTGATTCCAAATTGCTTTTCAGAACCATATGGAGATAATTGGCTGGCTGTTTCAGTGAGGGGAGCTTTGGAGACTACACAACCTACATCACAAATTTCATTTGAATTGGAGTATAGGGCACTGGAGGGTTTTCAATTTGCAGATCCTTCAATCCCACCAGTGGGTATTCATCAAACATCTGAGTTTATAAAGAATAAAACTGTTACTATTAATTCTGAAATTGCAGATGTCTCAGTTTTGTTGGCGCCAAATCCTAAGTATGAGACCAATGGTGTGGGGGGTTTTGGTTCTAAGTCAGTTGTTGCTCGAATGTCACCATTACAGCATGCACTTACAGGGGGCCATGTTAAGCCAGCATCTCAACAGAGAGGGCGTAATCGTCCTAACAGAGATGCAAGTGTCAACACTGATTCTGACTCAATTGCATTAAAGATTTTGGACGAATTTCCGGATGTTCCTATGGAGAGGTTGGCTAATCTGAACCGATCAGATCCAGATGACAGAGAGGTAATTGCAAGAGTGCATCAACTTGTGATTGAGAAAAATCAAGATAAAAATGATGCCTCACCACCTACAGAGGGTATTGATGAAGTGGACGAGCGTACGCCATCCCAGCGTAGACGCGATCTAGAATTTCAATACTAGGTGGTTTTGAGTTCCCATACCGTGTTTTAGCTATTACTTTATGGTGACGAGTCCTAGTTTTGATTACTCAAACTCCTTTCAGCCGTGAAAAGCAAAGAGGCCGGGACTATGTAGCCATATTGGGTGACCCTTTAAAGCTTGGCTAGCGCAATTCCTGAAGCAGATAATTTTTAGTTTACGCAAGTAGTTATGAAGTTTGAGTTTCGCTTCATGAGAACTACGTGGGAACCTCGGTGGGAAGCCCATTATTGCTGCAGTTAACCGCAACTAAGAATTGCTCCTTGTCGGAGGGGTGGAATTGTAGGGGGACTATTTAGCAAAGAAATGATGAATTCTAATAATGTATTGAAACCAAGACGTAAGTTTAATCTCATTCAAGAAACAAGGAGAAGGATACGAAGTGTTGATCATCAAGATGATGATTCTGAGTGGAGTTTTATTCCACTCAAACGAGTCGTCAACCGTATCACAAAGGATCTTTTGGAGAAAAATCTCTTTTTAGTGGGTGCTAAGACCATGGATCCTGTTCCTTTTACCCTGCGTGAGCTTCTATCTCATTGGAAATATTTTCCTTGTCCTGAAGATCAGATTCAGTGTGCAAAGCATAGTCACATAAGTAAAATACCAGTGTTTTCTCGCGCAGAGTATAAGGATATAGCCTTTAAGAATGCCTTACATTTTAGAATTAAAAATCGTTCATGTGAAGAGATGATTGAGGGGTATAAAGCAGTTGAACATGTTCATAAGACATTGGAGGATCATCATCCTGATGGACCAGGTTGGAAACCTTCAAATGTTAAGTCACTTGAAGTTGTTTTGGATATTTTTTCTTCATTACTTCGTGATAATACGGTCCGATCTTCTTTTAGGTTGCTCGGTCAGCTCTTATCATCTTCTAAATATGAGTCGCTGGGTGTTGATGGGGTTTATGCAGGAATAATGCATTTGTGCATTCGTGGTGTTGATGCTCGGGCACTATCGGTGTCTTCTATGTGGCGGCGGCGCTCTCAAAAGGAATTGTACTCAACGGCACGGCAATATATGTTTTATGACACTTCAGATCTATTTGGAATGATTCGACATAATATGCAAGAATATAGAAGAGAGGTAAATGTACATGTTGCAGCTATGGAGAGTGAATTGCGTTTAATTAGAATGAGTGGTCACCATGACATGAGTAAGTATGATTTTAAGTCAGCTTTCTTTTATTCATGGAATTGGGGATTGTACCAACAGCTTTCCCCAGTCAATCAATATCGATTGAGATGCGAAAAACCTGTTCCTATTGAGAATGCATTGTCTGGTTATCCGACAATGTTCACTTTAGGAAAAACTTTTGGAAATGGGGTTGCCGCTAGTGAGGATCTTAAGGAGACTGTTGGATCAGTGTTGAAAGATGCTGCTTCCGAGATTTTCCAGGATGCTCGAGACACTACGTCTGATGTTCTCGGGGAGGCAAAACAACTTCTCGAAGACTTTCAGGGCGAGGCAGACTCTAGTTTGGAGAGAGCATCTCAGCTGGTTGAACGACTTACTGGTACTATGGAGGGGATGATTGAAACTTTCTCATCATTAACATCTGCATTTAAGGGGGTGTTTACATCCCTGGCCTCCTCTTTTAGCTCGTTGCCATCAGTGGCTAATTATATTCCATCTTTTGAGAAGTTTGTGTCAATCTTAAAGGATTATATAATCTTCGTTAATGTAGATTCGCCCTTGCTGAAGTCCATGACTATTTTGTCTTTGATGAACAACTTGGGGTTTACTGGCCAGGCTTTGCATTATTTTAAAGAACTAATGGGCCATCAGAGGTTGGAGGTAGTGGAGGAAGGGCAATCATCTTCTAATTCGCAGGGAGTTTTTACATCAGGACTTCTATCTTTGTCTTTTGGAGGAATTATTCAACTAGTGGCAGGTACTTTTGCTTGCTTAATAAAGGGAGCTTCAATTGGAAAGAGTGGTTTCTTCTCTCTAATGAAGTCTCTTAATCCGATGATGAAAGACATTCATTTTCTTGGAGCTGGATGCGTGGGTTTTGAAAGGATTATAACATTTATTATTAAAATTTATAATATTGTTTCAGAATGGATTCAAAATAACATCTTTGGAGTGGACTCTTCAAATCAAGCGTTTGCAAAACGAGTTAGTGTCTTAACCTTAATGGCAAATTATTTTGCCACGGAAGCTGGATATGACTCTATTCGAATGAATGTTAATATGCGGAAGAAAGCAACAACTGTCTTTCCCATGTATTTGGAGCTGTCTTCTCAAGCGCGACGAGACAAGAATTTGTCTAGGTTTGTGCGAGATATTGAATCAGTTCGTAGAAATTCTCAACTGGTCCATGATTTTATAACACGCTTGGAAGCAGTTTCTAATTTTGTACCAACTATGTTTCACGCTCAATTTGTGGGAGAACCTGGAGTGGGTAAATCGTTTCTTATGAAGACTTTCGTGCGTGATATTCAGAAGGCATTGTATCCTGATGAGATTGGGGATTCGGTTTATTCTTATAATCCAAATCTTGAATTTTTTGACGGATATGCTGGCCAGAAGATTTTTATTATGGATGATTGTTTTCGAATGCAGGAGCCTAAACATTTAACAACTTTAATAGGGCTGATTACAAATACTCCAGTAGTTCTGCCAATGGCAAACCTTTCAGATAAGGGGACTCAACTCACTTCTGATGTTATGCTTTCATCTACTAACACGGCTTATCCGATTGGAAAGGATGTGTTGTGCATGGAGGCTGTTCATCGGCGTAGACACATGTTGATTGAAGTGGTCATTGATCCTGCTGTGAGGGACTCTTCTACTGGGCAGTTTTCTATGTCTTTATATAGAAAGAAGTATCGAGAGGAGGATTTACCGCGGTTTCCTCATTTGACCTTTAATCTCATGCGTCCAGTTCCAAGGGAATGGAGCGGAGCTTCTAATGCTGATATGGTAACTCAATCAACATCGGAGTTTGATGAGCTTAAGAAATATGCTGAAAAGTTGAGGAATGTTAATGTCAAGATCATGACACCTGGCAGTAAAAATATTGATCCTACTTATTATTTTTCAGAAGATAATCGACCACCAGAGCCCATTTCATTGCCGTGTGTAGGGTGGTCTTATGAGCAATTAGTGCACAACTTTGCTGCAAGGTATTGCGCATTCCGGGGTCATGAGCAGACATTTTCTGTTAAGAGGAAGTATGCTCATGCGGAATATGCTATTGCTGAGGTAGAGGCTTTGTTAACGCAGAGTTGTGATATACCATCCGGAGTGGAGATTCCTTTTACCAAGGATAAATACCAGCCATATCAACTCATATCGCATCTGATGGGTGACGTGCATCATCCGTATGGAGCTTCCGATCCTGTTGGGGCTAAAATCACTGAATCATCTGGTGATGTTATGCCTGAACTTGATGAGATAGACTTTGAACAAATTGTGAATGATATAATCACTGAGCAAGTTCCAACTGCTTTGACTTTGGATGAGGAATATGATCGAATAGAGAGATTAAAATCACGCTCTAGAAGATTGCAGAGTGCTGAGCCGGTGCCTATGAAGAATCGGTTAAGAGTTGAGGAGATTGAATTGGTAGGCAAAATAAAAACATTGATAAGAGTAGTTCCTCATTATACCATTTGGGAAGGATGGGGACTGCCTAGAAAACCATCCATGTTTAGGGTGTTTGATCGGATGAAGGATGTTGATGATATGGAAACGTATTATCTGGCTCTTTTATCAGGGTTGGACGTACCAGATAGGGATAAAGAAAAACATCTTGCAACCTTCCGTTCCTCTTTAAGATCTTTTGTTTATGGAGCATTAGCGCATTATCCGGACATGGAATTGTTTGGAGAGAAACGTAGGAGAAAGTCAGTTTTTCCGTTGTTCTTTCTGCAGAATTTGGAGTATTACAAGGGGGACTGGCATTTAGATGTCAGTTCATTTGTAACTGAACCCTTTTCTGCGGAATTTTTGGAGGTTTCAAATGGGGGAGAGAAATTTATGATACCAATAGATGCAGCAGCGATCTTATCTGTGTGTGATACATTTAGGCTCTTTTGTTTGGAATTTGCTGACTTGACCGTGGAACAACAACAAACTATGGTTGAAGATGCTAAGTGGAGAAATACAATAACTGGGCTATACACTTTTGAGTCCATCAAGGAATCTTGCAAGGGATTCCTAAAAAGAACATCATTGCATTGTTTAGAGTACTTCGTCTCTCCTATCTCTTTGATTATGAAACGCTATCCTGAAATAATTAAGTGGGCAGCAATGATTTCCATTGTTGTTGCTGGTATCTGGGCTATAAAATCTTTGTCCAGTTTGTTTCTCGGAAAGCGTGAAAGAGGCGAGGATACTTCAAAATTTATGCATAAAGGTTTACCGTCATTGGTTCGGTATCGTGGTCATCCCACAGCATCACAAGGAACTCTGAAGGAAGCAGCTTTTCAAAGTCAAAAGATTTTACAGGTGCACACCCGTCAGGTTACTATCTCATCTCTTGACGGAAATACAGTTTTGTCGCAGGCTTTGATGTCTGGGCAGTTCTGTTTTGTAAATGCACATTCTGTTGAATTTTTGGAGGGTGATGAGTTTTTGGTGTCAATCCAGAACCCATCGTCTGAGGAAGTTCAACAATTCTTTGTTCCAAAGAGAAACTTTGTGAAGTTGCAGAATTCAGATTTGACTTGTATATTTTCTCCAAACTTTCCAGTATATCCTAGTGTTCGAAAAAGGCTCATAACCAGACAGGAACATGCAAGATACTCCTATGATGGAGATTTCTTGATAGCCAGTCGATTCATGGGTAATCCTACTCTTGAATATCATCAATTTCAACGGAAGGCTCAAAAAATTTTGATGAAGTCAGATGCTGGGGTTACGTCAGACATTTCGTCAGCTGTAATTCTAGGTGGAACCACTACGGTTGGAAAGAGTGGTTCACCAGTTATCTACTTGAGTCCACAGTCTAACATTAAGTTGGTGGGCCTCCAGGCGTGGGCTCTTGGACTTGAGTATACTCCCCAAATTGCTGTACAAGTGTTAACGCAAGAAGATTATGATGTGCTTACCAAACAGCTCCTTAAATCTGTAGGTGGTACTGATTGTCAGTTGACCCTTCCCTGTGAAATTGAACCCATTGATGGGTTACCAACCGCTTTCCAGGGTGAAGATTATAATACAGTTGTGGGACAAGTATCTGATGGATTTATTGCTGGGAAGGTTGGGCATTCGCAGATACAAAAATCTATAATAGCTCCTTTAATGGAAAGGGATGGGTACCATAGCACCAGGTGTCCAGCTATTGTTTCAACTTTAGATCAGCGAAGAGTTGGAGAGGGCCATTTTTTGGCCCATTCACTGGGGAAATTTGTGCGTGGGTCTCTTCAGCCTTTCCTTCCAGATAAGTTGGGAGAAGCACGAGAGTGGATGAAAAACCTATTTCGATCAAAACTCGATAAAGACAATTTTAGGCTGTTAGAATTTTCAGAGATAGTAACCGGCTTGCGTGAAGATGGTTCGAACCCCATGAATTTGAAATCATCTCCTGGTCTTCCTTTTATTAAGGATAGAACGAGAGGTAAGGGCAAGTTTGATCATTTTCATATTAATGAAGAGGGGGAACTGGATTTCGTAAGAGAAGGGCTATTTGAGGAATTTGAACAGTTTTATCAAGACCTAACTGAGTCAAAGATACCATATGCTTTGGCATATGATTTTCCCAAAGATGAGTTGCGTCCGCGTGACAAGGCTTTGGGAACACAACACTCACCACCAAAGACACGGACCGTAGTTTGTATGAACATGTATTATATAATGGCATGGCGATACTTAACTCTGGACTTTTGGAGTGCAATGCATAGAGCAGCGGATGGGAGTTTTCCATTCTGTCCTGGCATGAATCCCGAAGGTCCAGATTGGACTAATGCGTTTCGATACCTAGACCGCCACCCGAATGTTGTTGACTTTGATGTTAGCAACTGGGATGGATACCTAAATTCTGAACTCTTTTATGGAGCAGGCGAGGTAGTCTCGTCTTTTCTTGATCTTGATCCTCGGGATCAGAGAGCTCTGAACACCATCCTTCTAGGAGTTCAGAATTCATTTATCCAATTTGAGCGCTGGGTATATTTAAAGTCGAGGGGTATGATTAGTGGTTTTCCTGGAACAGCTGAGATGAACACCTCCTCGCACATATTACTATTCATTTATGTTTATCTATTATTGGTGCATGGGCATAGGGAATTTGAGAGTTTAGATGCTCTCATGTATTATGTAAGTTTTTTAGTGTATGGTGATGATATCATTATTAGTTTCTCGGATGACATTAAACACTTAGTTAATGGTCAAACTATAGCAGCTATGTATTCGGAAATTGGGTACCCTATTACCTCGGGAAGCAAAATCGAGGAGATTAGAGAGAGTAAAGATATTTGGCATTGTTCATTCCTAAAATCGACCTGGAATCATTTGCATTCGGGAATATATCTACGAAAAATGGATATCGAAATTGCTAATGATCTTTTATACTGGTGTCGGGCAAAAGAAGATCCTTTGGAACAATTCATGTTGAACTCGATTGATGCTCTTCGTATTGTTTTCTGTCATGGTAAGGAGACGTACGATGCATTTCTTGCTAAGCTTAACCGCTATTTGCGGCAGCGTGGTATCACACCTATACTTTATTCATACAGTGATCTCTATAAGGATTACATGTATAGGTACTATTTTAGAGAAAGCAATTAAAAGTTAGTTGTAAGACTTTCTCCGCCTTCCATCAGGGCGAATCTGATGGGTAAACCGCTTGTGAATTCACATCCGCATGGATGGAGGATTGCATCAGGATTAACGACGAAAATAAAAGCAGGTGTAACTTGGAATTTCCAGGTGATGACCGGTTCGTAAGGGCCTGAAGTGTGGGAGGTGTGGATGCACACTCGGTTTATTATAATTTATCCAGTACAGAGGGGGCAAATAGTAAGTCCTAACTTCGGAATATGGGTTGTTTCCCTAGGGGGTTGATTCAACGTGAAAGCGGTAACCAACTCGAGGCTATGATAAAAAGTCACTCAACCAAGAAAATTTCCGCGAGGGCAGACCTCTGTGGCTAACACTGGACGGGGGCCCGTGGTTCGCTGTTATGAAGGAGTCTTCTAGCGAATCGGGTTTGTAGGTAGTTTCCTAGGGCCCCTAGCAAACTGTTGTTTGAATTGCAAG
>Ga0228706_1000020_pt1 | contig 15527 bp, 10 predicted proteins | sample McNCre317_Aug_MT_FD_181486 | JGI IMG/M metagenome (GOLD analysis project Ga0228706, IMG submission 181486) | Metatranscriptome of freshwater microbial communities from McNutts Creek, Athens, Georgia, United States - 3-17_Aug_MT (Metagenome... | ecosystem: Environmental > Aquatic > Freshwater >... | reverse complement strand
CCACAAAAGAATGCATGTGGTCCGGTTAAACGTTACGAGAAGAGGTAGGTACGCCTGAAATTCACTATTTCTAAAGAACCTTTCAAAAGTAATAGATACTCTAACCATGGCCACTCATTCTGAGAGATTGCTCGATGCCGCCTGTGCTCTGCCGGATGAGAACGAATTCAAGGTTCCACCCGCGAATTCCAATGTGGCACCTGTGAAGATCGGAGTCCGTATCTTTGTCCTACCCCCAGATCGTGATGCTAGACACCGCTTTTACTTCGTGACAATGATGCTTGCCTATGCAATGGTTCAAAAGTCGGAGGGGAGTAGACTGTCTGCCATCTTAAGCATTTTGAATCTGATTTTCGGATCTGATTCGGGATTGTTTACCCTCATCGCGAATAGAGTTGCTGCCGTCCCGACCTATGTCAAACTCCGATGGACAGATCCAGAAAACAAGATTGGACTTACCCGGGATTACCTGATGTTAGATGTGAAACCAGTTGACAGCAAGGATGAGAGTTGGGTTGCTAGACTGAGAGATTCGGCCAAAGCCCTGAGTCAAATTTGCCCGGAGATGAATGAGGATGCAGAGTGGAACTCCCGGATGAATGCATTCGTATTCAGACAGATCGTCTTTGGATTTGCAAAATCAGTCACCAACCTTGATCGGGCTGTAGAGTGGGCAGCTGCGAAAATCGATAAGCTTGTTGCAGGAGAGTCTAGGACAGATGCACCGCGTGCTGCGAGATTCGGGAAGGAGGCACTAGATGTAATTGTTTCTGCTTTTAACGAATCTTTGGTCGCTCGGCAAGCTATGATTGAGGTCCTGATTTTCTGCTTGGGAGCACCAGCACGGGACGAAATTGTCACAGCGTTGAGTGCCCAGGCAATGTACCTGAGAAATCAGGGAATGACACCCTTGATGCTCGTGAAGAAATATGCGATCGAAGCCGGATACCCTGAGCTGAGAGCTGAGAAAGGATTAGGATCAGAGATCAAATCCTATATAACTGCTAGGAAGCTCCTGATCGAGGGAGGGGCGAGGTCTGCCTTTATGTTCTATGTCGGAGGGGCTGAATCCACACTGATGAACCCGGCCAAATTCCCGAAACTGTTCAGTTTCGCAATTGGAGCAGGCCGAGTGGAAGAAGCCTCCCTGGCAGATTATCAGACAAGCTTTCCGCTGAATGATACATGGGTAGCACTCGGGACCAAAGCTGCCCAGAATAGAACAGCAGAGGGAGAGTAATCAAGGTATATTGACAAGGATTTACTAATCAATAATCACACTACAAATTCATTTCTAGTAAATCAAAGCAGTGATCACCAATTAAATAAAATTAGGTACGCCCGGTGATTATAAGCCTTCGTCATTGAAAAATCGAGATCATGTCAGTCTTAGTGAGTCTCCATCTTGATCTGAGAAAGCGTGGCGGTTACCATCCAATGGGAACTGTCAACCGCGTATGCAAAGAGGGGGTGGATCGGGAGCTGCTAGAGCGAGCCGTGAGAGATGTCACGCTGGAGCTGGATCCATATGGAAGAGAGTTCAAGCTTGACGTTAGTACTCCTGCGCTAATGAAAGTATTCAGGAATGAAATCATGAACGACTGGGGTGTCGATGACAAGGGTTGGCTTAAGGTGTTCTCAGCTGGTAAGAACATTACTCCTGGAGTGGTGAGAGTGAGCCAGATCACGTTCACTCGCCTGCAACAACATGAGACCGAACAGGACAGAGAGAGCACCGAGCAGGGCAAAATGGAACAGATGATCCGAGAGATTGCCAATGCGTCAGATGATCCGGAGGAAAGATACAAACGGTTAAAAGAATGGGTGAAGGGATTCTAGATCTGATTTAAAGCACATTCACAAATCAACAATGCACCATGACTATTAAAGAAAACTAGGTACGCCTGTTTGTAACTCTATAGTTGAGATCTGATCCATTATGCAGAGATGTCACGACGACGTGTACACACTGCTGAGTGTTATGCTGTTCGTTGCAGCGATCAGCTCTGTATGTTGTGTTATAACGTCTTGGCAGCTGCGGATAATTTTCAAGAGCTTATTGGCAATGCACTCGGTCATAAACGCCGGGTTGTGCTCCGCACCGAGGTGTCATTGATATGTGATGATCCTAACGATGGAGAGGCTTACAGTCGTCTGCGTCGTGATAAAACAAGAGCTCATGTCAGCTGGATCGAAAAAGAGGAGGGCTCAGACGATGAAAGTGCGGTGACCCGAGCGCCAATCACTACGGTCCGCACGGAGAGTCTGATAAACGGTGAGAATGATCTGGATGATACGGCCCGGACTCAATAGCAACATGCTCTGAAACTGTTTCATGACGCTCTTATTAAATAAAACTAGGTACGCCAGTTGTACAATTCCCATTTGCTAACTGCAATAAGGATTAACTTACGGTTTAAACTCGATCGATTCAAGCTACAATATCATGGAGTCAGCAGATCTCTCACTTAACTTTGATGAACTCTTGAATCCTGGAGAAGACCTAGCTCAAGCCGAATCTTTGGCAGAGGCCTCAGGAGATGATATCTTGGCAGCGACATTCGAACCGCGTATTGAAGGAAATCGAATTAAGAATGCAAAGGGCACACTAACCGGAGCAGCACTGCTAAAGCCTTCAACACGCGGGTTAGTGAACGAGCTCTTTGCAGGTGGTCCATCTAAGGATGAATTCGTCATCGAAGAGGAAGTGGATACCGCCGCAATGGACGAGGCTCTGACCAGGAAGAAGGCCTATAAGAAGATCACCTTTGATGAAGAGCCGGAGTCAGCAGAGAGACCCTTAGGTCTGCCAGGATCGAGCAAATCCATTGTCATGATTGGGAAGAAGAGCGATGTCCCTGTGACTGTGACCCAATCATTGATCCCGGGAGATAAACAATGGCCCACGATTGCCGTTCTTGGTCCGCCACCGATGTACAGCGAGACCGAGACCCGAACTCCTAAGAGCACAGATCCTGCGGATATGGATGATGATGATGATTGGGCCACGGACTCTGACGGGAATGAGGAAAGCTTGACTATGACAAGTCGTGTGACAGAGGGAAAATTGGAGGGTGATGCTCTAGAAGGCGATAATGTCGACGGTCAGGATGAGCCTGGTTTGGAGGATCTCGAAGATGGTAACAGCCCGATAAGAGCTGCTTTGGGACAAATCCAAAATACGCTGAATAATGTCAGGAGTGCGCAGCGGGAGCAAACCAGGATGCTGACCAGGGTGATTACCCTCCTTGAAGGGAGGACCGCTGCCGATAAGACGCTGGCTACTATGGAGGCAAGCATGGTTAAATTGACAAGTCTCTTGTCTCGAGCATCTCTGACTTGTGCCAACCCCGCCATCGACGGGCATCAGAGTTCACGGTGGTTCGCATCCGATGTCGATGAGGAAATGAAAGAGCACCTATCTGCAGTCAACGCAGAAAATCCTAAAATCAATTCCCTGAGAGATGCCATGAAGCACAAGGGCAGATTCACCGACCTGGCGGATCAAGACTTGCGTCCTTCATACGGACAACCTTCATCTATGTCAATCACCGAACGGATTAGCATCCTTCTGAAATCAGTGGTTGATCCTGAAACGAAGGGGAAACTATCATCACGATTCCGCAATCGCGATGATGACTTCAATCTGACAGCCTTCTGTGAGCAGGTTGAAGAGGTTGTCGCATCAGAAGCGTCCCTGGGGCATACTACCCGTTGATTCAGTCGAATTGATCTATGATAATAATTGCATCTACTTATCACCAATCAAATGACCAAATCGTAAATCCCAGCTAATCTTCTACAAATCATATCGCTCTCTATCAATAAAAACTAGGTACGCAAGTATGGTAATTTTCAATATTCTGTTGTCCAGTGTGCCTTCCGCCCCGAAAGGGGGACCAGGAGCTGGACGAAGAACATTGGTCGAATTCAAAACAACATTGTTGATTGATAACCTGCAAAACGCACGATATGAGTTACTCGGTAAGAAGGCAGAAATAATGCCGCACGGGAAGTTGATGGCCGATTCGAATGCTCGAATGTTGATTCCGGGGGATGAACGTTTAATGATGAGGCTCATCGGCACCAGATATCTCTCTGTTACGGGGGTGGTTCGAGTTCCATCCTACATGATCGATAATTCGCACTCCGTACTTGTTGGGAAGGTCATATCGATCGATGCCGAATGTGAAACATCGAATGCAAGTCATGACACGCGAAAATCCCGATTAATCTGATTGGAATAAAAGTGATTCGAAATAAAGGTGTACACTCTGATTCCCCTGATCACTTGCATATAATTAATTAAAACTAGGTACGCCTGATTTATACAGTAGATAGTTTGCAGATCATTTGGACCGATCCAATCATGGAGGTGGAGTTGTCGAAGACCCTCTACGATCATCAGGACGGATCTAGGGAGGAGATTTCTCGAGCTAAATCATTTGCCATCTTGAATCCATATGGCGGTGATACCGGAGACAAAGTGTCCGTCTTTGCAATTGGAGTGATCTTCGCTGGAGAGCGATTCAACCGAGACAAACCCCATATCCAGTCGCGGTTTCCTCTTGGCGTGATTGACACCCCTCTGGACTTTGCCGTTTTCACAAAAGGCGTGCAAGAGACCGTCTTCACAGTTGTCAGGATGATGAGGAAGGCTGAATATGTTGCAATCCATCCGGATTATGTCAATGGTGCAGCGCGAGATTTGTATCCGGCTGGGAAGAAGGTGATGATGTACAACGCCGTAAAGTTCTGCCCGGATATCCACAAGTTTACCATGACAGAGAGCCTGAGATGCAAGGTAGTCTGCGTGATCTATACCAGGATCCCAACTACATTGACCATCTGGAAACCGATGTATTTCAAGAAGGTCGAGAAGCATCCGCTGATTGCCATGAAATTGATTGTGGAGATGAGCCTAGGGTCTCTGACTGGACATGATTCGACCACTAGCACCGTCCAGATCCCCCTAGGTTGGCGTGTTGGGAAAGGGTTGTTAAAAGAGGACATGCTGGAAGCTCTGCGGGTGATAAAGAATGCTAATCCTAAGGTGTCTCTTGGGGCGATCCATGGAATTAGCCTTCATGTCATCCTGATGGGTGAGATAGCCCCAGCCATTAAGTTCTACACGAAGGGGAAATCTCATATCGTGATGTCTATGGCTGACACGTGTCCTGCAGTCAATTTCCATCTCTGTCTCGGACGAATGAGAATCACGCGTGTTAGCGCATGTGCAACCCCGATCCAGCCTTCCACCGCGATCCTGGTCAACAGCGCTATAGAGGAACTGGAGGAAGCAGCCGAGGCTGGTCCTGTTGCGATCCTCAAAAGATCGACTAAAGGGAAAAAGCGCTAATTGCTCGTCTTTAGAGGGATACAGCATGCATGATGAGGCCGTCATAGAGAACATGATTAAAGATGCTCATAAAATTATGGACGCTAATATAATATTATATAAACAACTTCTCCAGGAATGGTCTAGAAATATATTGGTGTTCTGCGATATTGTAAATTTTCTTTATCAGGACATTTAATCAATTGAGGGTGAGATATAGATTGCGTCTCCAGTGCTAGACTGGTGCACAAATCATGGCACATCGGAAGAATCACAACACGGATTTAAGCGTTGCACATATCATAAAGGATCACACAATCGAACATAAGTAATCTAGAAGCAGATGAATTAAGAAAAACTAGGTACGCCAGAATTTTACATTTTGGAGGTTGTACAGCAGAGGGCTCATCATGACGCAAATCTGCAAGACGTTGAAGATGGTGCTGATGCTGTATTTAGTATCATGTGGGAATGGTCAGGGATTGCATACTCGGATGTTAACTGCAGGAACTGTATTGGAGAGGGCAGGTGGGGTCTATACAGAACAAGTCAGCCGCACATTCCAAATCATGATCCCTATCATCCCGAAGGCGGGAATAACACCAAATGCTTGTGGAGCTAGTGTGATCGATGCTTTCCTCAGTGATGTTCGTCAAACTCTATCACCCTTCTCCCAGATCAACAATCTAAGGAACGAATTAATGGGGCCGAAGGAAGGGACCAGAATTGCGGGTGTTATAGTTGGGGTGGCTGCTATGGGTGTAGCAACCGGTGCGGCAATCACGGCTGGAGTCGCTCTTGATACGGCATATAAGAACAAGCGGGACATTCAACAGCTTAGAACAGCGATGTCAGAGACTCTAAATGCTGTCGAAAACCTAAAGGATGCGACTAAAGGGTTGACCATCATCGTGAATGATCTAGCGAAGCGAATCAATGAGGAGATCATCCCGGCAATTGACAATCTTACTTGTGAGGTCTCCAAAGCTAATATGCGATCAGCACTGGCATCTCTATTCAACCGCTGGTTGATCACATACTCTCCTATTCTAGAGAGTCCGCTCGAACCTCACAGTTCAGCATTGTTAGCCAGTAGCGCGCTGCGTGATGGGCTTGAAGCCGGGCTTAAAATTGAGAGTACCAATGATGACCTGATGCGGAGTGCGATGGAGGGATTAATCTCGATTCAGCTGATGGAATATGATCCTGAGACATTGACCGTGCTACTTCTGGTGTCGATTAAAGCAGTTAATGCAATCCCTGGTGCGCTGGTCTATCGAACAACATCCCTGATGTTTCCCATCGGTTCACCCCCAGAACAGGCTAGGGTGTCGCTGCCACGGTATGTCATCAGATCAAACTCGGCGTGGTATTCACCCGGATCAGAGTGCACACCGAGATACAACGGGCTAGGATGCGAAGGATCACCGTTATCTCCATTTAACGAGAAATTAGATCAGTGTCTGAACGGCGCACTTGATACCTGTGTTTGGGAAAAACCCTCCAGTGGTAGTAGTTTTGTGCTGCTGTCGGAGGGGATTCTGGCGGACTGTACTACATTGAGTTGCATATGCGAGGATGGGACAGCTCAACGCGGATTGGTTTACTTGAGCGCTGATTGCGGGTTGGTTACGATTAATGGAGATCGTTATCGAATCACGCCTGAAGATCTTGGTTATTTTGTTTCCAATAAGACCGTAGTGTTTCCTCATGTCCCAGCTGCAAACATCAGTTTCATCGATGTATCTGCCATGGACTCTATCAAAGATTCCTTGTCAAAATCGGAGGAGGCTCTTAAGCGAGCCCAGGAAGCGCTGAGAGGAGTCAGTGATGGGAAGGGATCTTCTGTGGAGACTATGGTGGCATTAGGTTGTGGAATTACTGGGATGTTAGTACTTTTGCTTGTGGCTCTAGGGGCATGGCTGTGGAATAAAGCACAAGGGAAGATGCCAGCGGTGCCTTTTAAGAGAAATAAGGCTGCCGATGCAGCGTATGATAATCCTATCCACCATGTTTCTTCAGTGGATATCAGAGAATTGGACATGTAGCCACAATCAAACGTCTACATGGGAGGAACAGAACCAACACTGAACAAATCATAAGTAATATCACTAACTGGATAGTTCCCGTGGGATAATATGAAGAGCCAAACAATCAATTACCTTTCCGTAAATTAAGAAAAACTAGGTACGCCTGGTTTATATGGAGATTTATAACCCATACACCGTGCAAGTACAAAAGTACGAATTCGACGAGAACGGAGTTCCGATCAGTGTCAAATACAGGTACATCATGTTGCGTTTTGAGGTCTTCAATTTTGCCATCAACCTGGTCATGACAGGAATTATGATAGCATCATTTTCCTTTGCATTGACCGGGTACATTTATGGCGTGAATCTAAGGAACCCCGATGCAATCAATTTCACCTGTCCAACCCCGGCCATTCCGACATGTCCCACCTACCAATGCGCATCAGCAGCAGACGTCGGTAGACTTGAGAATATCCTGATCAATAATGTTGTGGGGGCATCTAACCGGATTGAGCGAATGAGTGAATCCCTATTGAACCGACCTGCATTGTGCTACCAGAGTGGTCGTGTCTATGGCCGGGTTGCAGCTGCATATGTGGAACCGATTCAATTTACTAACATTGATTACAGAGGTCGGTTTTTGGCTGTAAAGTACCGGATCCCTACTAGAGAATCTATAGCTCTAATGCCATACCCCAACTTCGGGTTCGTCCGAGTAGAACATTTCGTAACCAAATTCATGGTCATGAGTGTCGCTTGGCTAGGACGGAGCAACAGAGAAATAACGGATATAGCAATCACGATGACAAGCCAACCGGAGTCTTCATCAGAGTCAGGAATGGACCCCGGACTCAGCGTTACAAAACACTGGCGTTCAACTAGCCGCATTATTAGTACCTATGTTGGATTTGGTGACCGATACGGGTGTGTCTTTATTTCTACTTTAGGAATATCTGGCCGAGTACTTTGCATGATGTCCAATAGTACCGACTGGTTCAGCAATAATCTGATCGATTTCGAAGATGATACAGTTTTCTTTGAAGGTTCGGGGTATTGGGGAGATAATGCAGATGTGATTTTAGGAAATGCTGCGGGAGGATATCTGTGTAACGATCCGATACCAGCTAATAGATTCAAAGTACAGGGTATGTGTTATTCCATTGTAGTAAGGCAATGGACGTTCGGGACATTGATGCCGGCAGAGAAACCAGGGCAGATCTTGGCAATGCATGCATGGTGGGATGATCCAGAATTATCCAGGCTCAGACATAGCGAGAATGCCTGTTTTTTCGAGGGAAGGAATACGACACGGAATAAAAGGACATTCTTCGGACTTAGGAACAACATCACTCTAGTGGAATGTGCGAACGATGAAACAGACTGCGTGATGTCAGGGAATTTCCCCACAATCAGAGTCTCGGCAGCATATGCTAATACCTTGTCTGCTGTGGTGATAACAAAATACCAATCAGCGGATAAGGTGTTCGCTATGGGATGTACTTACGGAGATGAACCGAAACCATTGGGGCTGGTGGGGAATGATTATGCATTGCAGTAAATGGAGATTGTACGAGGTATCTTGATCCAGGCCTTAAATGTAAAATAATGAGATTCGGAATTATGCCCAGCAGGGTCTTCACGTTTATTAAGAAAAACTAGGTAAGCACGATGGACGGGTTCGTCTTGGACGATCCATTTGATATAAATACCCAAGCTATAGATGCAAGGACGATTCTCTATCCGGAAGTGCATCTGTGCAGTCCGATAGTCCGGAATCAACTCAGACTTATTTGTCATGTCGCAGATGTAGATCCTGGTTTTTATCTTAGGGATAACACAATCCTGGCAAATTATGACATCAGACAGAGGTCTGACCCTATTCGCAGAGGTAGCCCGCTACTGATTGCCGCGACACGATTGAAACAACTGCACGCGAATACATTGAAGAGCTCACAATGTCGCAATAGTTATGCTATGCATACACGATTGATACGCGCAAACGATCACATAATTGGGGATGAGGCAAAGAGACTATGGACAGCGACGTTGAATAATATGGACACAGTAAGTCAAAAAGACTCATTGTACATAAATATGGCCCTGAGACAGTTAGACCATTGTGATGCAGATAGGCTCGAGCTCACGTGGGATCATCTTCGTCCAATCGTAACCGGTGCACGTTATAGGAAAAGCGTTGATTTTTGGTATGTTGTGAGGTATTGGGCCAGAAGCGTTCAAAAGGGATTAAGTCCAGGAATAAGATCGATCAATTCTTATAAAGAGTTAAGAGGGAGGAGCTGGAATGTCCATATTGCATCTACATGGATTTGTCTGTACAATCGCCTCGAGAATTGGCACTGTTACCTCTGCCCGACTCAGGTCCTTATGTACACTGATTTAGTCGAAGGACGCTGGTTAGCTGATCTTGGGGCCCGGTTGATGCCTCAGATACCGTTTCTACACATGCGATTGGAATGGCTGTTAGTTCATTTCGACAGTCTCTTTGAAGTTCTGCAGGAATCCATGTATGAACTTGTCGAACAAGTCGAGGCTCTTCTCACGGGGGCCATCCAAAATTTCGATGACTGTGTCGCATTGCGAGGAAATTTTCTTGCAGACACTCTGGCCAATTGCCGCCAGGCACTTATTGACTTGGGACACCGGAATGACAAATGGGTAGACGATCTACGGGAATTTTTAACTGACATTACATTGGAGACAGCTGCTGAACTATTCTGCACTTTCAGATTGTGGGGCCATCCTCCAGTAGAAGCAGGGCCAGCAGCAGATAAAATGAAAGAGTACATGAATGCGAATGCATGTACAACAATGGAAGCACTATTGCAGAATCAAAGAGCTTTTAGGGTGATGATAATAAATGGGTACATCAGCAAGAATGGTGGTACCTGGCCAAATGTGCAGCTGGATAGTAGAATGGCGCCGAGGTTGTCAATTCTGAGGATGACCGGGAAAGGGATTCCCATAGAACAGATCGAAGGATTGGGCGACGAGATCGATCTTCTAGAATTTGAAGAAACCTTTGAGATTGATCTCGAGGAAGACTACAGCATATACTTCAAAGATAAGGCGATAGCACCTGAAGTCAACTTCTGGGATAGTTCCTACCAATGGGTGGGCATGAGGTACAAGCCCAGGCAGTATAGAGGGCACCGTAGACTCTTGTCATACTTTTTGGATGATAAAGACTTCGATCCGTACAGCTACTTGGAATATGTAGAGTCAAAGGCTTACCTCGATGATGCAACCGTCAACATCTCGACCAGTCTGAAAGAGCGAGAAGTTAAATTAGATGGGCGATTGTTTGCAAAGATGACTCCGAAAATGAGAGGGGGGCAAGTGATCGCGGAATCTTTGTTATCAAAGCATATTCTACCGTTACTTTCAGAAAACGGAATGGTCAGAACTGAAAGAGAGATAGCCCAATCTCTCATCAAGATGAATACAACATCGATGGGAGAAGCCCGCACAACTGATCAATTCTACACTTTGGCAGGATTTCTTACTACAGACATCAAGAAGTATTGCCAATCTCAGCGGTTCGAAATGAACGCATTGATCGCAGAGGATCTCAATCATCTTTTCGGGCTGAAGGAACTATTTCATTGGCAGCATAAACTATTATTGGAGCATTTTGTGTATGTGGCAGATCCGTTCTGTCCCCCCAGCAACGACCAGTTCGTGACCATAGCAGACCTCGATGATCGGATAAAAGTCAGCCATTGCGCAGGAGGGATCGAAGGATTATCGCAGAAATTGTGGAGTACAATTTCAATCACTATCATCAGGGATGTTGCGAGATTAGTCGGTTGCAAGATAATGGCATTAGTATGTGGTGATAATCAGGTCATAGCAGTCACAAAGCGCTACCCACCATCGATGTCGATTCACGATGCGCGGAATGATATTGCAAATCTGACCAGAAAATTCCAGCTCGAATTGGCCCGCCGACTAATCCAAAACAATCAAATACTCAAAGATCGTGAAACTGTCTTGAGTTCTAACATCATGATCTTCGGGAAAAGGATTCTGCGCAATGGGAGGTACCTACCTCAAGCATTGAAAGCAATCACCAGAATGGCTCTATGGGCTGAGACAACTGTAGAAGAAACAAGATCAGCGTGTTCAAATCTTTCAACAGTAATTGTTAAGAGTCTTTCCCAAGGGCTGTCACCGAGGGTATGTCACATGATGAATGCCCTCCGCACAACTGAGCAGATACTTCACGGGATCCATCTGACCCTGAACACAGGGATTGAAGACCTTAAGAACTGTGGGGTCCTGGAAGTTCCCGCATTTCTGGCCTTAATGGCACGGATGCCAGCTCCCTTGGGAGGGTTCTGTTATTTACTGAGGGATAGGTTGTTTGTCCGAAATATCGGAGATCCATTGAGTGTATCATTCGCTGACTTGAAGGGGCTTTTGTCTGCCGGGTTCTTAACCGAGACGTTGTTCAGACGTATATTCAATCAGAAACCGGGCAATGGATCATGGATTCAGTTGGGGCTTGATCCATACAGCGGGAATATTCAATCAACTCAATCTATGACAACCATCTTAGAGCGTATCACTACAGGGAGTGTGCTGGCAGCATCCGTCAATCCTCTGTTAAGGGGGCTATTCCATGAGTATTACCGAGAAGAGGATGAGGAGATGGCTCGGCATCTACTCGATCTTCCTGATCCTGCTCCCAGGTGGGCGTCAGCAGTTCTGGGACTCCTTCCAACAGGGAAGAGAAAGAAGATTGCAGGGTTCGTGGAAACTATGAAAACTACCATTCGACAAGCGTGTCAGAGGGGAGGTTTGACCTATGATCTGAAAGAAAAGCTGCAGAACTATGATCGTGATCAGTTTTTACTATTCTTGGGGATACTCATGGATAAGGACGCAGATAAGGAGATCATCATGACATGTGCTGTTACAATGGCAACCTCATTCAGAACTCGATGTTGGTGGAAGTTACTCGGAGGACGGATGTTGGTCGGATTAGAGACACCACCCCTGACAGAAGGATTTTCTGGGCGAATGCTATTGGATGGAGAACGATGCGACCACTGTCTCACAGGAAATGACAAATTTGTATGGGCACAAATCACCAAGGGAGCTGAGGTCATGGGCTCTGAAAGACCGGATCGGGCATCGCTGCCGCCATATATGGGAGGAGACACCAAAGAGAGGAGTCAAGTCGCTCTGCTGAGACCACATAGACCGAGCGGCCCTGTCAAAGAAGCGATAAGGCTAGCTATGCTGGTGATCTGGAGATTTGGTGATACAGATGAAGCATGGGAGTTGGCTCATAAGCTGGCCTTGACTAGGACTTGTGTATCCCTAGACATCTTACAAGCTGTAGTCCCATCCCCTGCGGCCGCAAATATGCACCATCGATTGGATGATGGTGATACACAAATTTCATACTTCACCGGAAGAGACCCGAGGTTCACACGCCATATTCGGTTATCGACAGACAGAATGAATGAACTATTGCCTGGGGTCGACGATACAAATGTCGTGTACCAACCTGTGATGCTGACATGTATTGCGATGATAGAGGATGAACTGCGAGACATCATGCGAGTCCCACGAACTCTGACATACCACCTTCATATCAACACAACTTGCTGCGTTCGAGAAATGGCTCAAGATAAACTGTCTTGTCCGCCAGAAGTCATCATATCTGATAGGATTCTCCGGCTGAATGTGAACCCCCTGATTTATGATCAACGAGGGATGAGATTTCGATCAGAAGATACAGTAGCCCGGATCCAAGGGCGAGAGAGACCGAGACAATATGCGGAGCGACAACCCAAAGATAAGCTAGAAAGACAGCTGGGGTACTGCACCGGAGCATATGTCGCACAAGGCATCATCAGGAGCGCCAAGACTCGAGCTATAGGGGACATCACGGATGAGAGTGATGCAAATATCATAGTGACTGGGCTGATTAGTGAGATGAGTGCGTCAGATCCTCGATGCTTCATGAAAGCCTTGTGTGCTTCCATGCTACTGGATTCAGCATCTGACCTGTATTTTTCTCGAGTTTTTGGAATCCCAGGGATCCTTGCGTGGTGGTCATCTCGACTTGCGATATCTCCGAACGCCCTGTGGTTATCATTAAAGAGCGTATTCAATACCAGAAAGGTGCTAACAAGATGGCTGGAGCATAAGATGTTTGTGCCGCAGGGAAGTCCTAATCTTTACAACGTCGTCAGTATTGAAGCAATCAAGCGATGGATATTCTCGACTATGCGAGTCTTACTAACTAATCCTGATCAATTAGCTGATTCGATCTGGATCGCTGACAGCACGTATGAAGTCATCCTTCAAAAGAAGAACGTGATGCTGAAGAACATATGGATGCTCGGAGCTCTGGTCGGAGAACCGACCAAACTTCGGAGTTTTAAAGATATGGAGGACAGTGTAGTTGATCTTCATGCACAGTTCTCAGCTCGGGTGGATCAGGATTGGAAGATGGCATTCCCTGATGATTATGACGGGAACCAGCTTCTCGGAACATTGTACTATCACGCTCGAATATTTCTATCCGAGTTGCGATTGAGAGAGGACGATGAAGTGATCGTTCCCAACCCTGAAACAACTATCCCGGCATTAGAGCCTATGATTATTTACGGAGATTCAAGCATCCAGGTGAAAGTGGTAAAGGCTGTGGATATCATCTTTAAGAAAGATCAGGGACTCTGTCGAAGTTTAGAAACTCAAGTCTGTAAAGATTACAGACACTACATCCTTCGTACGGTCGGATTCAATACTACTGCTCATCTGAAAGTGGTTGGGATCTTCAAAAATTGGGAATCAACTTTCAGCCCCAAATGCGGGCTATTTGTGGCAGAGGGTTCAGGTGGGATCATGTCTTGCGCCGGCTTGATTTGGGATAGCATGTCTCTATATTTCAACAGCCTCAAACTCGGGGTGGAAAATGACCAGAGGACCGATGATTACTACCCCAGCGAAATCTTTTCACTTACACAGACCGCGCGCGACTCGATCAAAAAGAGATTGACAGTGCTAGATGGTGGGACTCCGCTTTCTACTGATTTGACGAATCCTCATTGTATCAATCTTCTGATTGAGGAGACACCGACGTTGGACCTGATTACATGCGACATAGAGAATCACAATCATTCAGTCTTGAGGAAAGTCTGGAAAAATCTATTGACTTTGTGCACCATGAAGTTGGCACCGGGTGGACGGATTCTATGGAAGATGTCAAACAAGTACGAGAGTGCATGGATTTACGGAATCAGTTGGATCAGATTATTGTTCAATAATGTGACAATACACGTGTCACCTATGTCCAGTTCTCACGGGCGTGAGACATACGTAGAAGGTATATGGCCGGGATCTGACAATATGGATCCGGTGCTGACTGCCTACCTGGCTTCAGACTATTATCCGATGAATGTGGTGTCGCCAAATGAGATGAATATTCAGGAGGAACTGGATCGGGCCTTCAAAGTGAGAGCTGATATACAATCGAAGCTGGTCACAGCAACGACAAAACACCCATTGGTGACGATGGGAGGGTCCATCTGTATGTCACTAGGTTTCAAGCACAATACATCAGATATGATGCAGGTGGTTGCCCCGTGGTTTGGTGATCAGAATCGCACAGAGTATGCAATACGCCATATCATGAATGAAGAGAAGGATGATCTCCGAGGGCATCGTCTTAAAGCATATGGTGGGGATGCGGAGGTGAGGGTCCGAAGCGAGCTAAAAGAGGAATTCGAGAGGCTGCAGATAACCCTCATGTTAAATTCTGACCTGAGAACTAATCCGCTTGGATCCCAAGACATCTTGGAAGAGTGCTTCAGAACTCTTGATCCTCGACTGAAAGAAAGGATCATGAAATCTGTCAAAGACCTAAAGGGGTTGAGCAATCTGACTATGAAGCAAGTTTACAAAGCATGGTCAGGCAGTGATTTCCATAAAGTATGGATAGATCAGAAAGATATCACAGATGATGATGATTCAGACGATGAAATGTGGTGAGGAATAACCGATCGAATCCTGTAATTGGATCATTAACACGATTATTACTGGTGTAATCAGCCATGGCTCGGGGCTGGAGTCTATTAATAATTATCTTGCCTCTATTAAGAAAAACTACTCGGAAACACAAT
>Ga0228706_1000005_pt1 | contig 40728 bp, 38 predicted proteins | sample McNCre317_Aug_MT_FD_181486 | JGI IMG/M metagenome (GOLD analysis project Ga0228706, IMG submission 181486) | Metatranscriptome of freshwater microbial communities from McNutts Creek, Athens, Georgia, United States - 3-17_Aug_MT (Metagenome... | ecosystem: Environmental > Aquatic > Freshwater >... | reverse complement strand
CTCTGTACAAAATAAGAGCAATCCCATTAAAATAAGCCCTAGTGACTTACATACGTTTGAGCATCTCGCAGCTCTTGGTGTAATTCCAAACATTCGATAAGATCCTTTGATTTAAAGTTACGCGTAGATGTTTCTTTCCCGTCAAGCACCATTTCGACTTTTCTCCAGTCGTCCCCCGAGAGTTTAGCCAATTTTCTGGCATGAATCCGGAGTTCACACATGATACGAAGAATGCTAAAAAGTAAATTGTCAGACATGATGTTACATTAAGTTGGTGCACTCGACTGGACTTGAACCAGTAACCAATGAATTATGAGTTCACTGCTCTAACCATTGAGCTACAAGTGCGTTGATGGTACCTCTAACCGGAATCGAACCGGTATGCCTATCTCTAAGCGACGGATTTTAAGTCCGTTGTGTCTACCTATTTCACCATAGAGGCCTCTTGTTTACCAAGAAATTGTAAGCTCGTATCCAGCGCCTGTGCTTCCAATTAACTCACAACCGAAACCTTCGCACACAATAGCGGCTATTAACTCATTAACTGGACAGCCTTTGTAAGCAGTCCCATCAGAACCTTCGTCTAGCCAAACAGAGAAAAACAAAGCAACCACGAAGTGCTGCAGCTCTTATGAAGGCTTCAATTGCTTTTAAGAGTTTAGCACCTTCTGCAATTGCTCTCATCTCATCTCATCTTTTGTAATACCAAATTTAGTCATGATTACTTCCAGTAAACTTTTAACGTGTAAGGGATTCGCGCTCTTGTTTCCACAAAGACGTGATAACCTGCTTCTCGAAGCAAAGCTACAAGTTGCGTTTCAGTAAAAGAGCACCATACCCATTCTCCACCTTCTCGTAGAAGATCGAAGCGTGCATACGGTAATCCTTTACTAATTGCATCAATGAGTCGTTCATTCACCCTCTTATAGTCTTCAGTACAGCTAGTCTTGATCAGCTCATCTTTAGAGATAATCATAATACCTTTCATGTTAAACCTTCACCTTGAAGGCCTTTCATATAAGATACCAGATTTTCCGCAAATAAAAAGCCCTCAAAGAGGGCGATTATTAAACTGTACGCTGGAAGTGTGGCTGGTCTTTGAAGTTTTTCCAATTACCACCCCATTGATTCAACTGATCAAGAGATTCCCAGTAATTGCCAAGCTCAGGTGGGTAACACAATACACCATCTTTAGTGAAGTGTAAGTCAACAGCGCACTTCTTCAAGTGCATACTATTCATTGTCTTAGACCGACCAGTCTTAACATAAATAGCTTGCATATCTTCAGTTCGTTGAGCTTCACCAAAACGTACTTCATATCCAAGACTAAAGGCTTTCTGAAGCAGAAAACACACATGCCTAGAAAACAACTGTTGATGTTGGCCTAAATTCATTTGTCACTCCTAGCACTAATCTCAGCAATAACTTGATTCTTGTCTTGAGAAGATTTTGATGAGCCAAAGAAGAAGTTAACAATCTGGGCAATGATTGTACCCATTAAAACACCTAAGATGGTGTCAGCAAATCGTACACTAGTTTCAGGCACAGTAAGGAACGTAATACCGAAAATGTAAGTTGCTGTAATAGCTGACCATGCAATTGCAAAGTAGTATAGGAACCGTTTTGAAAATAAATCATTTTGTTTAAGTGCCTCGACTTGCATATTACGCGCTGAATTAACATCAGCTAAATATGCTTTTTCTAGTTCAGCATCTAATTTACGACTATCTAAAGAGATTTTCTGGAACTCTTCTTCATGCTCCATTTCGAATTGTTTTAACTTCATCAAGTCGGCCTCTGATAACGAAGCCTTCTCAAGGTCAATTCCTGTTTTCTCTTCTAACCAATCTTTACCTTTGCTAGTTACAGCTTTAGCTAAGATATCCATTCCACTGGCAATCAAGGGTACCAAAAAGGGAGCCATGTTATTCTTTTCATCAATCCAATGACTAACCTACTTATGACCTAAATAGTCATATAGGGCTCACGGGTTAAGGGTTAATTTATGTGTAAACGATAAAGTGAACTCTCAGAACTCATTACATATTGAGTTGTAATAAATTTGAGTTTCTGAAAGTTCAACTCGTTTACTCTTTTTGGTTAAAGGCTATCGTGAAATTTACGCAAGCAGGTTCGAGCGCGGATGCTGACCGTCACCGAGACCTCAGCCCGGCGTCACGACCCCGACTCGGGCAGTTTCTGGCCCAGCGTGGGCCACTCTGTAGGCTGTATGCCCACGGCGTGTCCAACCCCGAGACTCCAGAATACGGGTGAACGTATTCTTTTCATCAAAGGGGCTACCTGGAGAAACTACATACTTACAATCACGGGGGGCATTGCTATAAAAATATTCATGCATATCTATAACATCTCTGACAGCTTTGACTCCTGTATTTTTAGAAGCATAATAAAACTGTTGAAAGTTTGTTGAGTTTGTATGAATAAGTTTAACTCGATCCGCGAATAGCCAGGCCTGTATTTCATTACCTATGTATTTAACAGCCATAAACTTTTTAAGCTTCACAGCAGTTGTTAAATTAGCTATAGACACCGAGCGATCTATGTCCATGAATGGCTCAGCTATGTTTAGATATATATCTACACACCTGGCAATTTCAACGCCAGTAGTTACTAGTTTTATACAGGCCATGAAATATTATCAACTTCAGAAACAGTTATAGCGTTATCTACTGTGGATTTTAGCAATTTACAAATGGTATGCAAAGAGTTTGCTCTAAGCGCAACTGATGATACAACAGCTAAAATTTCTTCCTTACTAACAATCATAGTGGTATTGTCAGCTAATGTCCAAGGTACGCCTATCAGACCAGAAGCCAGGAATAACTGCATCCTTTGTAAGCTTGCCTTATCTGCATCAAAAGACTTAGCATTCACTTCTATCGGAAGTATTTCTCTATAGTCTCTTTCAGAGTTTAACTTTGCTCGTTTCTCTAGCTTAGCGTCTTCTAAAGAGCGCTGATCAACCCATTCACCATTTATCCAACTGTGCCATTTTGATGGAGGAAAATTTGGAACAGCGGTCTCAACTAGGCAACCTTCTAATATTTTAAATTTAAATTGACCATATGGTAAACCTATATTAGAACTATCCGGAAATGTATTTGGGGTTTCTTCAAAAGCACCCCAAGATGTTACAAAGCCATAATCGTCGCATTTATATCGATTCATCTAAAAGCTCCTATAATTGTTACAGAGAGATTCCCATTAAGAGGCTTATAGCCTAACCAAGGTGCGACTTCTGAAAGAAATACAGAAACCGTATGATTTCCTGCAGTTACATTTTCAGCTCCACAATTTGCAAAAACCGTATTAGAGGTGCCGTCACTAGTTACTCCAATCTCAGTATATGTTACACCATCAATTTTGACGATGAGCCTGACAGCAACTGATGTAGAATCACTGACATATAGCGGAGTAGCCGCCATAATAATCATCTTAGAATTATCAACTGCAATGTTGAATGGTACACTAAAAATTTCAACTTCACTTATACCATTTACAGCCGTAGACCAGCTATGACTCCAGAATTTAGCTTGAGTTACTGCATTTGCTCCAATTTTAAGAGTAGTCACTTGTAAGTCATTGATATGAGCATTATTAATTGCTGCATTACCAATCTTAGCGCTAGTTATTGTACCATTACGGATATATGCATCATTGATATACACACCACCACTATCTACAATGAACGGGTAAGATGAAGAAGCTCCAGGGCTCCCTATCCAAAAGCGGTCAGCACGTACCCCAAAAGCTGATGTGGCGCCATCATTTACAAGGCCATAGCCAGCAATATAACCATTGACATCAAGCTTTACAGTATACTGTGCAAATAAGGTATTATCTGCATTTATCCTTGCTGTTGTTTCTGTTTGAACAGCTGCGTAAGCATTGCCAGCAGTGTTGCTAGCACTATTTGCTGTACTACTTGCTGAGTTCGCCACTGCTGCAACTGTTGTTATTTGACTGGACGCATTGTTGGCGGTAGTGGTGGCTGTAGTTACACCTGTTTGTAAGTCTGTAAGTTTTGTATTTAAAGCTTGAGAAAGCTGGCTCTCAGTTATCTGGCCAGACAACGCTGCAATAATCTTAGCAACATCAACAGCCGTACTTGCAGTTGCCGGCCCTGCAGCCCCTGTAGAAATACCTCCACCTTTGCTAACCTCTTTAATCCAGAAGGTATATTTTTCACCAAGATTTGCAAAGAAAGAATAATAAGGGTCTGTAGGCTTTGCAACTATAACTGCCTGACCAAACACAGGCTCTGTGGTGCCAGTCCATTTTGCAGCGTATACTATACTATGGTCATGGCCTCCACCAATATTATGTACAGGGTTTGACCAATTTAATGGTATATAATTATAGCCGTCTGTTGCAGTCAAGTCATAAGGTGCGGGTGGAGGTGTAGTGTCCTTACCCGCACCATCAGTGACTTTAAAAGAAGCTGTCTTTGCATTTGAAGGGGCGCTAGTTCTACCACCTGTTGTTACATATTTAATCCAATATGTCAACTCTCCGTATTCAGCGTCTGTATCAGTATAATCATTACCTTTTGATTCTCCAATTTTCTTAGCATCTGCAATGTTTGTAGTCTTCGAGCGCCAGATAGTGGTTAAGGCGTGATTCTTGTAACCCACTGTAATTGTTTGGCCACCCCCTTGTTGCTCCATATCCCGTGTACCTGGGACTTGCCAAGTTAGTAGTACTTCAGGCTTAGTTTCAGAAGCTACACAAGTTAGTAAAATGGGCGTTGGTGGCGGCTCACCTTGTAGTAAGGTACCTGATTGACTCATAGTCATCTTACTTAAAAGGCCATTTGCACCATAGGTTTTAATACCAAAGATACCAGCTTCAAAAGTGAGGGCTGGCAGTTCGAAGAGCTCTTTGTCTGACGCTGCCCGACCTATTTCAATAAACAAGGGCATACCACGCTCATCGTAGCTACCAGTTTTTGCTGCATAGATAATATAGCCAATAGCTCTATTATCTAACACTGGCGCCCAAGTCAAGGTACCTGCAGAGTTAAGGTATATAGTCGATTCATTAGAATACACTAACCAAGCGGGGGCGGGTAGCTCACGATTGTACAGATTTACAGCTGGTAAGTATTGATCATCTGCCACGTTCCACGCCAGTTGGCTATAGTCAAATCTAGAGGCTGTTACGTCACAAACACCATTTTCATTAACTTTCAGTTCAGTGATACGTAAGTATACACCTTCTTCGAAGTTGATTGAAGGGGCTATAAGTTTAACAATATCGCCAGGCTCATAAAACTTACTCTTAAGCAAATACTGGAAAGTTATTGAGAATGCAGATCGACTGGTCCTCACTAACTCTTCAGCTTTAGCAAGTGCATGATAATAGTCTGTAATGCCTTCAGCGAAAATATCAGTCTCTAATTGAATACTGTTATCTTCAGTCAAGAATGTGTTATAGAGTGTTGCCTGAGTTGTTGTGTCGACGTTTATGAAAGAGGTGTATGCTACAGACCTTGTATCCCAAACCCTGGCACCATTCGGCCCTGTAATATAGCCTGCGAAGCCACGTTTACCACCAGTGTCAGTACAATTAGCAGTCAGTGTAACTACAGTGTTTGCTGAAGCACTGAAAGTACCAGTATGGATAGTATTATAACCCCCTGAAAAATTTGAGCCACCAACACTAATTGTTACGCTATCATCTACACTAAATTTTATAGTATGTGTACCACTTACTTGAGTAATAAATGACCAAGTCATTGTAGAGCTGCTAGCCTCACCTGACCATACACCTAAGTCATTCAGCAAAACAGCTGCGTCAGATGTCCCATGGTTGCCAGAAGAGATACTGTACTTTTGTGTACCAATGCCACGTTTATAAGTACCACCAACCTTAGCGGGCCAACTGACAGAGTCTTCTCGAAAGTCTACAGATTCATTATGATACCTGACTGTTACGTTATTGTACCTATCAGAAGAGCTTGGCCACTTAATATTAATAGGCGCACCTAAGACTAACTCATCTTCTGTAATTGTGCCAGCTAAATCAATTGCTTCATTTGTAGCTGGATACTGTAAAAGCAACTTATATTTACCTTGAGACCAGACCAAACGAGCATCACCCATTGTAGCCAATATAGACTCAATGTTTGATCGAATTGCTTTAGCTGTATCAATTACAATATTACATTCATAAAGAGGTATATCGCGGCTGCTAGAAGTCCTAGAGCCATCTGTAGGTAACCAAACGCTACCACCTACTGTGGCACCACTAAGCACTATAGTATTACAGACATCGGCAGCTTTCTTGAAAGATGGTAGATCGATCTCTGAAAGCGACAGACCCTTACCGGATGCCTTGTCTAGCAAGTAATCAAGTAAGCATAGAACGGGGTTTGTTGTATAAGCACTACTGCCTGTCCACTGTTTTGTTGTACTATTCCAAGTTTTAGAGTAACTTACAGAATTCCCTGAGCCGTTGATGTAGCCTACTGGACGCCCTTCAATAATAAATTGGATATCAGGGACGCCATTGAACTGAGGGTCATCACGATTAAGAGCAATACAAACAGATGCATTTGCTGCGCCAGAAAACTTAGCTGAAGCTCTGGTAGGATCATTCGCTGCAATTACTGAGTTTACACTTTGACCAAAATATTCACAATCAATCCTTAAGGCCGCCTTCAAATCGCTATCATTACCTTCACCAAAGCGTGTGTCGTTATACCTGAATTCATCATTAATGATAACATCTAAAACTGCGTTGATAGGTGCCTGACAAATAGCTTGTTGAAAGAACAAGAATTTATTATTAGCACCACTCCAACTTTTATCAAGCGTAGCTCCAGCACTGGCTGGAACATTGACAATTTGAGTATTACCATCTCCGTCGATTACATCTTCGCGAGTAGTAGCTGCGTAGGGCGCTCCACCAGCTAAAAATGTTTTATTTGTAACGCCTGCTTGATAATTAAATTTAGAGGATGTCTTGTGCCATACACGGGCGCCGCCTACTTTAGCTCTACCATAAACAATTGGTAATGATTGAGCTGAGCCATTTGTAACTAACTCAAAACCCTTTCGAGCCTCAGCTGCATCTTGAGCAGCTTTTCTCATTTTCTTTGACTGTTGAACTTGATATGCTACAGAAGCGATTGTAGCCACCATAGCCCAAGATACAGTCAAAGAGCCTAAAACAATACCTGCTTCTACGAAAGCCATAATTAACCTTTACCCCATAATAAATTAATCTGCCCGACACCGTCATAAATAAGTTCATATGAGGTATCACCGGGTGCATTTTTATCAAGATAATCTTGACTAGTTGTGTATTGCTTTACCATATCTAGGTCAGCCATTGGTGAAGAGCACACAATATTGAAGTAAATAGAGCCAATTTCAGAAGTTTCAATTGTATAATTGAAAGAATCAATTTGGCCTTTATATAAGAGTATTGCGTCACCTGTGGTAGTAACTGGTAGTCCAGTCAGCTGATCTACAAAACCTACGTACACTTTAACACTCTTACCAACAAGAGTATTGGTCATACTACCTAGTGAGCTCTCGACATCTACTAGCGTAATATTAAAAGGCTGCTTATCAACTACTGAAATAATTTGTTGTGGATCAAGTTTGTATAAGCTACCATCAGCTACATACTCGACTGAGTCATACACAACATTTGTAAAATGAGAAGTCTTATTATACTCAGCACCTTCTATAGAAACCATATAGAAAGCTTCTACAGAAGGTTGAGATAATATATTTGTAACTGTTGGGCTTAATGAAATCATAATTTTTCAATAAATTTTAATTCTCCAGTACTCATTAGAATACCGTCTTGCATTGACATACCTGAGAGTGACGTACCATCCCGATAAAAGTCAGCGATGACATCGTCTTTATAGTACATTGTAGCACCAGAAACATTTGAGACTAGTTTCGGAAATACACTAATTTGACTCCCAGATACGTCTGTAATCATATACACCTTATTATGATTACTAAACTTGACCATCGTACCGATAGGGAGCGTACCTGAGAAGTATCCTAAGTTAACGACATCACTATTTGCCGTACCCGAACCACTTAGTGCGCCAGTGACAGTCCTTGTTTCTTGAGAGCCAAAAGGCTGAGGAACCCTAATTTTAAAAGTTGCAGACAACCCTTTCTTAACTAAGAAAGCAAATAATGCATTATTAGTGTATGAAAGAGGCTCCAAACCTGCCCGAATTTCCCATCGCTGAGAGGTACGAGAGATTGTGGAGCGTTTCAATGAAAGGGAGTCTGCACTGAACACAGGCTCATTACTCTCTAAGGAAAGTGGTGTCACAAACCTAGCTAGTAAAACACCTGCGTCTGTGCAGAGACCGTACATATTAAACCTTCACATTTCGGTTAGCATTATGCTGATTTACGCCTACCGCAATATTGGGAAGCATTTTGTAAATTTCAGCCTGTGTTTGACGACTTATGTCGCCTGTAATGTTCACATTTATAACTTGTTGATTTGTTGTCTTTGTATTCATTGAGCCAATTGCGGCTTGTGGTAAGTTAATTGAAGTTGGTGATACTAAACCACCATCTGCAAACCTACCAAAATTACCGGAATTAATTGCATGAATAACAGGTAAGAATTTACGTGTTTGTTTAGCGTTTACAACATACTCACCATTTGATAACATGCTTGGGATGCTATCTGACGTCGCTGTCCCCGGTCCAGAAACGAAACCTCCGTCAGCAAAACCAAACAGAGCGAGTGCTTCGCTAGAAGGGCCGGAAGCGCTTCCACCAAACAAGCCGCCCAAACCGCTGAAAAGACTACCACCACCGCTAAATAAGCTCGCTCCAAATTCTTTGAAGCCTTTTGTGAGTATGCCGTCTTTTCCAGTAAGTGGATCCATTAACCCATCGGTAAATGCAGATATTACTTTTGAAGTAAATGAGTTTAGTAGAGTATCTAAGAATGTTTCAAAAACACTTTTGTTTTCATCTGCTTTACCCATTAGTGCAGACTTAAAAGCATTGTTAATGTCAGAGCTAAATCCATTTGCAAATTCTAATGCAACATTTCTAGCATTATTTATACCATCAACAATATTTTGAGCCAATTCAGCGTAGTTAGCCTTAGCAACTTGTATAGCGCCTAGCATAACAGGGTCAGTAGTAGCTGCTTCAGCAATTGAAAGCTGTGTTTGTGCAAAGCCTAGTGAAGCTAGCTGAGACTGCTGACTTTTAGAGCCAGAGAAGAACGTCCGAGCGTCTATACCAGACTTCACAAAATCAGTACTTGCTGCTAATTTGTCTAGTAACACTTGATTTAAGCCATTACCAATGCTATCAGACTGGAGCTGACTCAAGCTAGCGGGAGCACCTAGCGGTCTACCTGCAGATTTTTGCAGCTCATCTAATACGCTACCAGGAGATACCCCTTGGCTTAGCTTATCGATAATCCTTACACCGTTTGCATCTAGTGGCCCACTAGCTATTTGTTTAAGGCTACTAAATACACGTAGTTGCTCTACAAATGCCCTATCGGTGCCAAGGCCTCTTTGAAGAATTTCAGGCAATGCACCTGCAGATTGCCGTACTAAATCATTAGATGCACCAGCACCACTGATCCTTAAGTTTCTCTCAGAGGCAACTGAGTCTAATACATTTTGTTGGAACTTAGCTTGCAATTTCTCTTCTAGTTGTTTAACTAAAAAAGTCTTCCTTTCAGCATCAGTGCCTTTAAAAGTATTATCTAAAATACTCTTAAGTGTGTCTGCTTTATCTTTGAAAGCAGGTATCAACGCATCCAGACCCGCAACCAGATAATTACCAATATCACTAGAGATACCTAAGTAATTACCTAACGCAGAAAACTTACCTTCAAAGGTTAGCTTGACTTGCTCTACAAATCGCTGTATTTTTGCCTCTAAGTCTGCCTTATCAGCAGTCCACTGGATAAACTCAGCAGGCGATTTAATGTCCTTTGTAAGTAATGAACGCTTTTCATCAAATAGGTTTTTAGCTTTTTCAAAATCAGCACTTACAATCTTCGCATCACCAAGTCCCAGATAGTCTAAAACACCAATACTACCTTCTTTTGACTTTGTAAGAACATTTGCATTAAGGGTTTGGCTTAAAGCTTTCTCAATAGCCATACGCTCAGCAATGAGCTTCTCATATTGAGCCGTACTACCTTTGTTAGCCTTTAAATAAGAGATTTTATGATTAATCTCTTCAATTTTAACACCAGCTTTTACAATGTATTGCCTTGCATCATCAGGTAAGTGACTGAACATCTTGTCAGAAATTTCAATACCAATTTTAGATGCACTAGATAGCATGGAGTCAAACGTTACCTTAAACCGTTCTTCTAGTCTGCTAAGAGACTCTTCAATATCATTATTAGATGTTATTATGCGTCTAAAGTTCTCTTGAGAGAATGTACCAGATTCTGTGAATGCTAAACCAGCATCAGCTCTGCGCTTGAATTCAGCCATTACAGCATCATTACCAACTTTTGTAGTTTGTAACTTAGCCCAAGCAGCTGTCCCGGCTTGGGACTCCATTGCAACTTTAGGCAAGTCTACCCCAGTAGCTCCAGAAACCTTCAAAGCCCTAAGGATTGGATTGGTCTCAGTCATTGCATCGTTTGCAGCTTGGGATATTGAGCCTTTAAGTAAGCTATCTGTCCTTAAAATCTCACCACGCAGCAGTTTGATTGCGTCAATTTGTGCTGAGAATGGGCGGCCAGTCGGATCTTCGATAACTTGCTTTAAGTTTAAAGCTGCCAACTTGACGCTTGTTAGATTACCAGCAAGTCCCTCAAGGTTGTCTTTCGATATGCTTGTAAACTGTAACTGAGTTATCTGTCCAAGGCCTGCCGCTTGCAACCCTTTATTGATACTCTCTAAATTCACTCCTGTAGAAAGTAGACGGGTTTGTTCCATTATAAGGGCATTTGCCCTAGCTTGAAGCAATAAGTACTTTTCGTAACTAGATGTATTAGCCATCTCAGTATTCACAGCAGCTAAAGCGCTTGAATTGTTCTTAAAAGCTTCAAAAGAATCAGCACTCGTTGCTTTCAGTCTTTGTAGGTCTATAACTGTTGCCTCAATTCCTGAAACCTTTGATAAGTTATCAAGACTTGTAAATACTCTAGCATCAGCATTAATCTCAGCAAATTTACGAGAAGCTTCGGCTTGAATTCCATCTAATTCGACTTTTGCCTTAGCTCTATCAAAATAAGAGAACTTACGCCCCATTTTGAATTTAGCTTGGTTAGCGCGATCTGCAAAGTCAGAGAGCTCGCGTAACTGCTTATCGCTACCTAAGAAGCTAGTACCATCTGCACCAATGTCAATATTCAAAGCATCTTTAATCTTAGCACTATCGAATTTAACCTTGTCATTAAACTTACGTACTGCCTTTTCCTCAATTGCATAGTCACTTATAGCTTTGTTGATCGCTAATACTCGCTCTTGCTGATCTAAGACTTTCTTAGAAAGCTCAATTTGTCGCTTTGTATATTCCTCTTCACTTATTGCGCCCTTACTCTTCTGCTTATCAAGAGCCATATAGGCTCTATTTAAATCCGCGAGTAATTGATTCTCGGTATTCAGCATTTTAATGGTTGCTGAATCTAAGACATCTTTATTATCTCTAAAGCCTTGTGAGGAGGCTAAAAGAGTGTCGCGCCTAAATGCATTACCAAAGGTAGGCGTATCTGCATATGTACGTGTAAATTCATCTACTTTTTGGGTAAAAGCTTCAGCAAGACCATTAATTGCAAACCCAAGAGCGCCCATTGTTAAGGCTCTACCAGCGTCACTAAAAGCTCGCATAAATGAGCCTTCAACAGCTGTATCTAAGTCTTGTGACATGAACTTTATAAAGTAGCCACTCTCTTCTTTTAAACGATTAAACAATGCGACATTACTATCAATAATGCGCTCGCTATAACCATCCGTAACTTTAAACAATGCCGTCCTAGCACTATCAGCAAAAGAAGTAGAACCTAATGCAGCGTAATCTACAGAGTCTCTATTTTGAGGCTTTATGCCTAAGTAACGTTTAATCATACCCCAAAGTGAATTATCTAAATTCTCAATAGACTTAGTCAAATCCACGAATGTAGCATCTAACGCATTACTTGCCTTTTGAGGCATTCTTGCCAAGAGCATCTCAGTTTCTACTGAAATCTTATTCAGTTCATCTTGTTGCTGTTTAGTAAGGTAACCGGTTCTAAAATAATATGTCTCTAACTGCTTTAAAGATTCTGCAGACTGAGTACTAAACTCAGATAAAAGCATACTTTGTTTTTCACTAAGCTTTGAAAAGTCTACACTTGCAATTGCATTAGACACATCAAAGGAAGCTCCTCCAAAGTCTTTAGGAGCTAGTGTCTGCGCAAATTCAATAGCACGACCCGTGCCCGTCGTAGGTGCTAATCCAAAGAGTGATTTGATCTTATCATAAGCCCATTCAAGATTACTTACAAAAGAATCTCCAGGCCCAAATAACCAAAGACCTAAGGTACCAACAGCGGCTGCAACGCCTGTAGCAATTAATAAAGGAGTACCGACGACCTTAACTATCCAACGAGCTAGCTTTGCTAAACCGGAGATAATTGCAGATATTGAAGTAATGATACCACCTTTTAGAGCAGTACCGAGTGTACTAAATGCCGCGATCAAAGTTTGAATCGCAGTTGCCGCTGATAACCCTGCTAAACCAGCTACAAGGCCTTTTACAGCACTAGCTACGCCTACAATTGTTTCAGTAATTGACTGAGACTTAAAAGCTGCACTCAATCTAAGCTGAGCTTCAGTTAAGCGTTTTACACTACTAGTTGCAAGATCGGTTATTGCTTTAAATGAAGTAAAAGCACCTACAGCTGTAGCTACCTTTTTCAAACTCTCAATTGGAGAATTAACTACAGACATTATTAAAGCTGGTACATTTAATAAAGCATCTTTTGCTCTTGCACCAAAACCTTTAATATAGTCGTATAAACCTTCAAAGCCTGCTCTTGTTCCAGAAACAGCTTGTTTAGCAGCTGCCAACTGTGCACTCAGAATTTCGGCAGATGCAAGTTTTGCTGCGTCTCTCTCAGCTTCTAGCTCAGCAATTCGTATAGCTCTTACTTTTGAGTATAAGCTATTCGCCCTGCTAGCTGCATCTTCGGGACTCACACCTTTTGCGATGAGCTGGTCAGCAGCGGATTTTTCTTGTATATCAAAGTGAATATTAGATTTAAACTTACGTATTGCATACTCTTTTTGAATTGCAGCTGCGGCGGCTTCTGCTTTTGCCGCAAATTCATCATTGAGTGCTTTAAAAGCCTTATCAATATACGCAGACTTAGAAGTTACGTATACCGATGCAAATGCTTTTACCATTGATAGCGCTAAAGAACCACCAATAACAACACCAGCAATTAATGCGGCATTATTCATTGAGCTCATGAAACTATCAACAGCATTCGAAACGGTAGCTGAGTAAGCAAACGCAGAACTAATACCACCTACAAATAATGCTGCAAATAACACATACTTGTTTTTAAGTAAGCTCAAAGCTGCACTAAAAGTATCTGTTGTAAATTCTTTTATGTTACTAAGTGTAGATTTGATACTGTCAGAAGCTGCTTTAAATCCGGATACAAGGGTCTCTTTCACTTTTGAAGGAGCAAAGGCATCCTTAAGGGCACCAAGCATCTCAGCAGCTTTAGAACCTACCGCACCAACTGTGGTGTTTCCAAATTTGAGATCTCCGATTTCCTTAAATAAACTTTTAAGTGAATCTTTAAAGCGCTCACCATCTGTCTTCACTTTGTTCGTAGCACCACCAAACAAATCAAATTGCTCACCTAGAGTGTTATTATCAAACAAGTCTAGTTGAGTATTCAAAGCTGCGCCTTTAAATACGTCTTTAATCGAACGTACTCCTTCACGCACTTCAGCTAAGTTCTTTTTGAGAGTGGCTATCAAAGGCTTTGCACTATCAATAACTTCAGTCAAAGCCACAGCAATAGGGCTCTTATTGGTAAGCTCTGTCTTAGATGCGAGCATATCCAGGATTGCTGGATTATGAGCCGCAAATGCACTTATCTTGCCTCTTAAGAAGTCCCCTAATTTTGAGAATAGTGTCTCAGATGCGTTTAGTATCAGACCTAACGTCTCAGAGCCTCCCTTATCACCTAAGAATGCCCTAAGCAATAAAGGTGTAGCAAACATTGCAGCGTTCCCAAATGAAACACTTTCTAAAGCAGAAGTTGATAGAATACCTAATGCAATCGCTAAATCTTTACCAGCTCCATTAAAGTTTATCTTAGAGATACCGTCTTTTAAAGTATCTCCGCCAATAGCTTTACCAATAAACGAGAATAAACCTTCTGTACCTTTTAGTGTATCACCTGAAAAGAACTTAGATAGCGCCTTAGTACCATTCTTTGTAAACAAAGCAATACCAGCTAAACCAGCAGCGAGCGCATAAGTTAGGTTGTTATCAAGAGCAGCAGAGAGCCCAATTAAGCCAGAGATTGCTGCATTTGAGCTCCCAGTTATCAGTGCTAAGCCAGCGGCCACAATCGGCAAGAATGACGAGATATCTGCGATAACACTAAAAGATGGGATTATCTGGCTAATTGCGCCTTCTAGAATCTTAGGTATAGTCCCGATTGCAATGTCGAGAGCTTTAACACTACCATCAATTATATGCTTAGTTAAAACACCAGCAGTCTCACCGATAAACCCAAAAAGAGACGGACCAATTACAGTAGCTGCAGCTTGAATTGCCTCACCAAAAATTGAAACTAAATATGCAATACCTACTAACTTGATTTTAGGATTATCAAAAGCTAACGCCCAAGAGGCAACAATAGAGGCACCTAACCCTGTAGTAAACTTAAGTAAGGCATCACCCCAATTTACATCTTTTGCTGTGCTTACTAACTTCTGTACTAAAGAGCCAAAAGAACCTGTCTTATTTATTACATTGTCATACATTGTTGTAAATACAGAGCTAACGTATTCACTAAATTTATCTAAAGTCTTATTTGACTTAAATACGTTATCTGTATACTTGACCACACCATCAATCATGTCTGGCCAATATGAATGACCTACAACTTTGTCATAAATATCAAAGAAAAGATCTTTGATATTCTCAGCAAACTTACGTACGCGTAACTCAACTTTAACAAGACCTTTTACAGTATCTTCATTGATCTTTAAGAACATTGAAGAAATAAAATTCTGAGCCTCTAATAGTAGCGATGGGTCGAAATCAAGAGCATAGTTTATCTTAACTGCAAACGCTTTCTTTGCAATTGTTGACCACAGCTTAAATACAAGGGTTTGCTCTTGTTTAAACTCTAAGATAAAGTCAGAAAGAACGGATTTAGCTACATCACCTAAATTTATTTCTTTAGCACTTTTTACAAAGCCATCCCAAAAACCTATGGCGACTCCATATGCAAACTTTCCAAGGCTTGCTAAAGCATTTGTCAGCTTACTAAAGGTTGAGGGATTGAATGCGTTGAATAAATTGTTAAACTGTTTGTCAAAGTTAAAATTATCTTCTGCAAACAATATATTAAAAGCTTTTGTGAATTCTTTACGTATTTGACGACCTACACTAGAACCTATTGTTTTTCCAAAGGATATATCAAACGTATCAGAAATACCGGAGAGTAAGGCATCTGCAGCCCCTTTTAAGGAAAGCAATACAGATGCAACTACTGGTTCTAACTTAGGAGCCAATAGATCAGTATAAAGACGAGTGATAACTCTTTTCGCGTTGTCTAAGTATTTAATTGTACGGTCAAATGAGCTGTTTTGTACTTTTAAGATACGGTTATCTAATAGACCGATATTAATTAAAGCATCTTCAATTGGTCGTACTACTGTAGCTACAAAATCACGAGCACCTTCAGACGCTGCAAACATACTGTCATCAAATTTGATACCTTTACGAACATTATTTAGCTCTTTAAGGTTATCCGTAAATGTTACAATATCCTTTGATCTGAATAAATTAACCCAAGCTCTTTCTAGTTCATTATCTGCTAATGAATAACCTGTCAAAAACTCGCTAGCGGCTTCGAGTTTACGTAAAGCAGGTATTAAGGTTTCAAAGACTTTTGCAGAAGAAGTAGCCTTAAGCGTATTATACCATTGTTCAATATCACTAGATAGTGTCTGTACTGGACCCCTTAGTGTTGGAAACAAGTGTACAAGATTTTTAATTGTAACAGCGCCTGCATCATAAATTGCCACCAATAAGTCTTTACTCACTTTCAAGGCGTCATTAAAGCTTCTTGGGCTACCAGGGCCATTGTTATTAGGGAATAAAAGGGAAGGTGTACTGATCTTTGCTTTTATATCATCACTAGTCCCGGCCATTTTATTGAGCCACTCAATACGCTCGCGCATCTTAGCGACTGCTTTGTATTTTTCAACAGCATCCCAAGGCATTACCTCGAAGCTTATCATAGACTTAGCTACAATTTCGAGATCGGATAAGTTTTGAAAATCTAATAAGTAATTCTTTAACTTACGTCTAGCGCTAATCAAGCTCTCAAGCGTGCTACTAGAGCCTACTTCAATTGCCTTACTGACACGAACAAGACGTCCAGCAATTGTTGAGGACACTCCCAAATACGTATTCAGTTCACCCATTGCGTAGTTGACTGCACTACCAATGCTGGAGAGTCCATCTGAAATTGTAGCAGATGTCTTTGAAAAATCCTTATCTGTTTGCTTCTGCATTCCTTCAAGCGCTTTGATAAAAACATCAGTCGTCAGTCGTCCTTCCTCCGCAAACTTTCGGAGCTGGCCAGCATTGAGGCCAAGAGAAGTACGTAAACCCGCGCCTAAGTACTGCATCTGCTCCATGATTGAGTTGAATTCTTCGCCTCGAATAACGCCAGAAGCAATACCTTGGGTCATTTGCATTAATGCAGCTTCTACAGACTGTATAGAAGCACCGCTAAGCTTAGCGCTCTGCTGAATTGTCTTAATTACACCTAAAACTTTTTCCTGAGCAATACCTGAGCTTTCTAAGCTCTTAGCAAAATCTACGTACAGGCCTACATTACTAGCTAAAGAAGAGCGTGTATCTTTTGAAACCTGATATACTTGTCTCTGTACTTTCATGAGCTCATAACTAGAATCAGTTACAAGCTTCAGTTTATTCTGTAATTGGGTTAAATCATCACCTGCTTGGGTAAATGCATTTGTCCCTTTTAAGGCTAGAAAAGCCGTACCGATGCCGACAATGGCATTCCTCAATGTATTTGAAGTTTTGATTACATTGTTTGCCCCATTATCCATTGCACTAAAAGTCGTACTCGCAGCTGTACCGACAGCTTCTACAGACTTCTTTACGCCATCTAATGCACGCTCGGGGCTAGACTTAAGACCTAATACTTTGTCTAAGTCAACTTTACTTGAAGATTTAATTATATCTAAGAGCCTTGTATTAAGTACTCGTAAGTCATCTTCCGCCTTTTTAGAGTTTAGGCTCTCTACGTCAATAACAATACCAGACATACAATCCTCAACAAAATAAAAGCCCTCCGAAGAGGGCTGTGGCTATTTAAGCCGAACTATCGTACCATTCGGCTTTACACCAGAAGTAGCTAATACAGTACGTTCAATAAAATTTGGATCAGCTTGTTTAGAATGACCTTGGTTAAGATAACTAATGTGCTCTACATCATTCTCAATACCGCGTTCTGTAATTTTCCAACCAGTCCTAGCTTCACCAGTATCAATTGGTGTTGCTTCTACAAGTGCTTCTTTCACATCACTTATAGTTTTCTTTGCTTTTGCATCAAGTAGACTTTTAAAGTCTTTCAGCAATGAGCCTTTTAGTAAAACTTTCATAAATCAAGCTTGTCACCGCCTTTAGCAGATAACATTTTATGAAACATAAGACTTCCTTTGAAATTACCCATAGGGTCATCTCCTGATGGTCTAAAAATCGAGGCAAGAGCAGGGAAGATCTTTGTACCATCGCCTTTAGAACCATTTGACTGCATTATCTTCCAAGCACGATCGTCTGACCTCCAACCAGGGGGCCTTCTTTTAAAATAATCAAGCCATCCCAAAAGTTCATCATAAGACATTTCGTAGACTTCGCTTATGGTTTTCTTTAACTCATAAGCAACCTCGTATATCTCTAACTCTTGAGATGACAGGATTACTTTCCCTTACCGTTATCACCAATGCCTGAAAAATTCATAATGGCAGTTGACAACTTAGTCAACTCATCCATTGCAAATCCGTTAAATTCGTCATCCGTCAGGTCTTTACCGCCTTCAACGGCGGCATTTACAATCTGGCGAAGTACAGACAGACCAGAGCCATCTTCAGAGTTTGTTTCCGAAAGCTTTTGGATTTCCATGACTTCGGCAACCGTAAGTTTGGAAATCGTTACTTTAACACCATTAAAGTCAACATCTTTTGTGGCACGTTTGCCGACAGCTTGAGTAATAGAAGCCATTATTTACCTCATTGATTCGATTCAAGTACTGAACTATACTCGTCCAAGCCTTGTTTCATTTTGTGAAGATTGGAGAGAGTCAAAAGAACTTCTTTTGATTTCTCAGGATTATTTTCAAATTCAGCAATTCGAGCAGCAGTCTTATTGATGCTCTTTGCAATTGCCTCTTGCATGTTCTTTAATGTGAGTTGCATCACATATTTAGAACTGAAAGGTTTTGTTGACATAGTATTCCAATAAAGCACCCTTAATTAAAAGGGTGCTAAATTCAAAGATTAGATGGTGTAAGCACCATAGAATGCCGACTGAATGGTAATAGTGATAGTACAAGTATTAGCATCAGTCAACTGAGGCGTCACTTGCAGGGCATCCAGCTTACCAACCCAGTAGTACTGACTGTTTTCAACAGTACCAACACCGCCAGTTGTAGCTGCATATTTAGTAGCGCCAGAACCAGTAGGCTCAGAGTTCAACAGGGTGAAACGGAAGCAGTACTGCTTACCATCGCCAACCATGTTACCCAGAATGTTACCCACTTCTTTTGCCCAGTCAGCAGGAATGTAGTTGATAGTCAATTCCATAGAATTGGCATCAGCCTGACCCTGAATCTGCTGGGAAGTTTTAGCACCATACACAGGCACGTTAACCACGTTAGGTGGTGTACCCATGGCAGGGAACTCACGAACGTTCTTAACACGCACGAAAGTGTTTGCAGCCTTGGTACCACCGATACTTGCGATTTCGTTTGCAAACAAAGCCTGAAATTCGGCAGCAGTATCCAATGCAGCAATAGCAGTGGGAGTCAAATCAGTTGCCGGGGTGGCAATAGACAGATCAGAGAAAATACCAGCGCCGATAGAAGAAATATGAGACATTTAAAAAGCTCCGAAGAAATTGAAAGGGATTGAATACTCAAACACACTGAAGTTGTTCGTCTCCGAACGTCCTTGAAGTGAAAAAGTGCTTGAGCTAAATTGTACAGTACCTGTAGACGTATTCAACGTCTTTGACTCTAAATAAGAGTTCAGCTTGTCTGCAATATCAACAGCCCTTGTAGGGCCTTTACCATCTCTGATACTAATGTTTATAATCACAAGACCAGATGCTGAGATACGATTTACACCACGCCCAGCTGGTAGGATATTAACACGAATGAACTCATCAACTCCAGAAGGAATTGTAAAGTTTGTAGGTAATGTTACAATATTTTCAGACTTCCAAGCAGGTGTTGCAAAGACCTGAAAGATTGCGTCTTGCGTTTGTCTATAACGAGTCATAGCTTCTCCAAATCAGCAGTTACAATAAAACTATTGTTTACAACTACTAAATTAGACAATCGGTACTTCGTAGTACCTACAAGAAGCTCATCATAGAGACCTAAATCGCCTGTATCCTTTGTTTTAAAAATACATGAAACCTGGGTACTAGTTGTTTCGGAATTCTTAGAAGATTTAGCCTCTAAAATTACAACCTTTAAAGAGATGGCTGTGTCGACTGTAGCTATATTTTGGCCTGTTGAAAAGTCAAAAGTCGCTACAGGCTTCTTAGTTAAAGTAGCAAGCACAGCTAAATCTTTAAACTGCTTCCAAGCAACTTCTAGTGATTTGTTGATTGTGTTTCTTAAGCTCACCATGCCCTCCAGACTTGACGTCCGAAGGTTCTTAATGGCTTTACTAAGTAAAACACAGATGTTGGTAATAACCTAGCTCTCTTGATATTCGTAATTGAAATGGAGCCGATCGATACAGCATCAACTGTACCAACATCATCTAACAAACCGTCGTTATTTAACAAATGATAAGCAAGCTCACAAGTAGCATCTAGAATCCTTTGTGGAGGTGTTGTACCAAAATAAATGATTGAGCCTCTTGCAGGATCCACATAAGAGCCTTCTCTAGGGAAAGCAAGCGTTTGCGATTCATCACGTACTGTACCTAACCATGGCAAGGTGTCTAGCGTACGTGTTGCAGTCACAAGCGCCTGCTCTTTTTGAGTAGTAGATGCATCAGTCCAGGCAGCAACGTCCAGCTTATTGTCAAAGTAAGCATCAGCGTCAGCTAATGATACGTAGGAATTTGTACCTTTCGTAGCCGCCATAGGTCACCTATTAGTTGTGGAAAACAGGGAGAACACCCAGATTCAGAGCAGAAGTGGACTTACGCTTCCAGACGCCAGACACGTTTGCCAAACCGTTGGTAGCGGCAGTCAGTGCACCAAAAGTGGACACGTTTGTTGCCACGCCCTTGAACTCATCGTTAGCTGGGAACATCTGGTCGCTACCTTCCCAGCTGTAGCCAGCGGGAGCCAACACATAGCCATAACGATACCAGATTTCAGTAGTACCGCCGCCTCTATAAGCGCCAGCATCACGATAGATCTCGGTCTCATCAGGAACCATCAACTGTTGGAAAGCCACAGAGCCTGGCAGGATGAAGAAACTGGTCTTAGTGCCGACGATATCAACGCCAGCACCAGTGTTCAACTTAGTCAGCTCAGCAGTAGAGAAGCCCATGTTAGCCCGAGTAATGATCAAGCGGAACTTACCACCGAAAATAGTCTCGAACTCAACGTTTGCTTCAGTAATCTTAGTCTCATCGACCAAGTTAGCTGCACGGAAACCAGCCAGAGTTTCTGGACTGACGGCCAAGTAAGCGAAGCTAGGCTCATAGTCCTTGTAAGCCATACCAAAGGCATTCAGCAATCCAGTAGCCCGAGCGGCACCTTGAACAGCTGCGGTAGCATCAATAACTGGCTTATTAGCACCCAAGTCAACATAGAAGCCGTACTTACCATCTTCTGGGTTATTGTCAAAAGTTTGACCACCCAAACCAGTGGCTCCAGAGCCAGCTGCACAACCGTTCAGGGCTTCGGCAATCGCTACACCTTTCAGAACAGACAGCAGGGAGGCATTTTCGCCTTCAGCACGGTTTTCAGAGAAGTCACGGCCAAACTTGGCCAAGCCGTCAACCTTAGTGACAACTTCCTTCATGTTGATTTTCTTACGACCAGTAGTACGCACAGTCTTCACGTACTTGAGCATTTCTGTATCTTCGTCACCAGTGGTACCACGAGTCGAGTCAGTCAACGAAGCAACGTTCTCAACGTGATCCATAGGTTTGAACCAACGAATCTGGCCAACGTAAGTTTCAGTTTCAGTATCAATTTTGTCATTAGCAACAGTGATACCAGTACCTACCAAGCGTTTGGCACGGGTGTAGGCTTCATCGGCATAAGCAGAGATAGCTTCTTGCAAAGCATAGTTATCTGCGCCGGTGAGGTTCAGAACAGCAGTCATTTAATTTTCCTTAACGTCGAAGCTTACCTTCTTTAGCAAGCTTCAAGACTTCTGTCTGACTCATTTCAAATAGAGATTTCTTTCCATTTGTTGGAGTAGCAGGGTTGGTAGAGGTAGAGCCGCCACCAGAAGAAGTCTGTGGTTTAAATAGATAAGTGTTCTCTGCGTCTTCCGAATAAGATTTAACGAAAGCGTCTAGAGGTACACCAGCTTTAGTAACCCAAGCACCATCACTTGTTTGTGTAAGATCAGCTGTGATTTCTCGAAGAGCTTGTGCGCGGGCCTTATCAGTTCGGAAAGGGAGAGAGGCAAGCATAGCATTGAGCTGACTATCACGAGTAGCAGCAACAAGCTGAGCCTGTAGAACTTTGTTCTGCTCTGCAAGATCCGTTGTCTGTAATTTAAGGGCTTCTAGTTCTTTACCTTCAGCCACAAGGCGATCACGTTCAGCTTTTGCGAGTTTATCTGTAGCTTCTTGAAGCTGTTTCTTCAATCCGTCGCGCTCGGCGTAAACAGTATCAAGACGACCCTTAATGTCCTTGAGTTTCTCAGCAACCAACTCATCAACACTAGGTGTAGGTGTTGGTGTAGGCTCAGGGGTTGGGGTTGGATTGGGCGTTGGGGTTGGATTGGGCGTTGGGGTTGGGTCAGTGGGGTCCGACATGATTTTCCTTGAGTACAACTCAATAAGTTTTTGAGACACAGTCTCGATTAATTTTATTAATTGATAGCTATCAACTAATCCACTTACCTACTAAATATGAGTAAATAGGGCTCACGGATAGGGGTTAATTTATGTGTAAACACATAAGCTATTTTGTGAGCCTATTTAATTTTATAGCGATTAATGAATACGTTTAACCTACCCCGTACCAGCCATAATCGACTTTAAAACCGTCTGGGACAACTTTAAGTATATCACTAGTACGTAGTATATCCTTTTCAGTCACTAGCTTACCACCAATTTTACTCTTACCGACTATAGGTATCAAACCAATATCAATAGCTTCTTGTCTATACTGATCATAGAGTGTGGGTGGCAGTCCGCGCTTTTTCATTTCTAATAGGGTCTCTTCAATAATGTTTTTATCAAGTGTTTCAGCGTATATGCTTCTTAAGGCACTCCTAGCCCTGAGCATGTCTGCTGCATTTGCAAAGAAGGCATCATGAATAGTGGATGTTGCTACACCATTAGACTTACCCCACAAATGGAATTTCTTGACAATTACTGCATCATTTGAGTGATTCCCGTTAACTGCGAAGGCTGTTCTTGCTTTTGTAGCATCAGCAATGTCATTTATCTTGCCATCGTTGTTAGCGATTTGGTCCCACCAAGTGGCTTCAGTCTTTTGTGGAATTTGTAAAATATTTGTTGTCCAAGTACCATCTGGATTCTTATAAACTAAGCGTTCTTCAAAACTTTGGGTAAAGTTTTGTTCAACAACTTTCCCATCAAAGTTTACCCAAGGTACATTTGTCCAGCTCTTCGGCATTTTATTTGCATAGAACACCTCTACAGCTGGTACAACAGTAACCTCTTTACCTAATGCGGCATTCTTTATGTCAATTGTAGGTAGTTTAACTTCAACTTTAAAGAACTTTGCGCCTGTTCTTCTAAACTCAGGAGAGGCTACGCCATAGATCAACTCGGAAAGCGTACCATCTGGTTTCCAGAAACCAAAGCGGGAGAGTAACTTTTCACTTATTGGTTGGCCTGAACGCGTACCTAAAAGCTCACTCAACCAGTCAGGTAGTGTGTACCCTTTTTCTGACTTGCTCAAGATTGCTGTCTTTGCAACAGTACCCCAGTCAAAAGCCGCCGTAGATGGTTTAGCATTTGTCAGATAATCTTCGGCAAGCCTGCCAAAAAACCTAGTGAAGTCTTTCAAGATAGGTACTTTTTCTCTAAGATGACCACTCATAATAGAAGCAATTGCCTTAAAATCATCTGGCGTAACGACTCGCTCATACTGTGAAGACATCTTTTCAACAAGGTCTTTTGTCTTAGAATCTAAGAACCAAAGTTGCTCCATAATGTCATCACCAGGTTGCAAGCCTTTATTGAAGATATCTTTAACATTTTGCCGCAGTACTCGAAGCTCTTCAGCAGTTTCTAAATCAAACTTTTCGTATTTTGCAATTTGAGCACTAATCTCATTTAGTACGGTATCCCTATCTGCAGCTTTCACAACAAGCGTATTTCCTTGTTTACCTAAGACTTTAGATAATTTACCTTCTACATTCATGATACCTGTACGCTCACCAGCACCGTAGAATGTCACCATATTTTGAGCTTTTGCAGCCTTTCGCAAATCTTTCTCAGTCAGCCCAAGTTTAACATTTAATTTCTTAAATTCTGGATCAGTGAAAGTAGCTGCTGCAATTTCGTCATACAAGCGTCTCTTCTGATTTGTAGGCACAACATTACTCAGTTCCGCTAGCTGTTTATTCCTAGTCGTCAATGCAATGATTTGAGCCCCTGAAGAAGAAGCATCTTGCTCTAAAGCTAGACCTGTCTTAAAGGATGATAGCGTTTTTAATGAGGCCTCAGTGTAGACGCCGTTTAAATGTTTATCAATCTTTGCAGATTCAATTGCAAATCGATAAAACTTCCCGAGCTCTTCTCCATCAATTTCCGCATTAAGCTCTGACTCTAAAATTGCCCGAATATCTCCTGGCTTTCTTCGTAGCATATGGTTACCAATTTTAACCATCTCATTACGCCATCTTTTAGCAATCTTCTGCCTACCAGTGATAGTGAGCGAGTTAAACCTCCCTTCAAGTTTGTCAGAAGCACCTCCTAAGAAAGCACCAATCTGATCTTGAAAGTTTAAGAAGTCGTCTTTACTAAACGATTTCTCAAATTCTGTATTGAGAAAAGGCCTAAAAGTTTCACCACTTTGTGGACTTATCAAACCTCTATCGTAGATACGGGCTCGATGATCAATAAATGGATGGTTACTAAAAGCCGTGTCTTTTTCTCGTAGCCACTCCATCGCCTTGAAGCGCTCATATGCATCACCTCTCGAAGAGATGAACTTCTTATATTCATTCAGCTCATTAAAATGTTTAGCTTGACCTTTGTCATCTTCGAAATATAGTAATTTCTTTACAAAATCATAGTAGTCTTTATCAATCCTGTATTTAGACTTTGACGCCCAATTTAATGCGTCAGTCATATTCTTATCTACAAACTCTTCTGGAAAGTCACTAAAAGAGCTTGTTGATGTAATAGGTATACGTGTGTCATAGAAACCAGTCAAACCTTCATCAATAAAGTATGTCTTATAGCCTTCTCTAAACACTAATCTGTTTTTATCAACAGTGACACCTACCCTCAAGCCGACTTCAACTTTTCTTGAAAGCTTGGAATACGCTTGTAGTCTTGGATCGATAATACGTATGTTGTAAGCGAGCGTATCATAGTATGGTCCAAAGTAAGCTCCGCTTAACCTACTCTTCATTCGACGCTTTTGAACACCAAATGTCTCAACTTCATAGAATTTTTTAGTACTATCAGCATCTAAAATAGCCAAACCTAAATTATACCATTGTTTACGGTACCCATTAAGGTTCGCTAAATTGTATAAGTCTCTACCTAACTGAGCTGCTAATTGGTCTCGATCTGGAGAGTCGCCTAATGAGAGCCTATTAGCAAACTTCAGGTAGAACTGCTGCAGTTTCCTGTCATCCAGTCTTTTCCAAATAACTGGAGATTCTTTTGCAATTGTAGTGTCAAAGATCCCACGAAGCTCTCTAGCAATCTTCGGAGCAACTTTATCTTCCCAGTTATTCTTTGCTTTAATAGTACTCAAAAAAGTATCATGTAAATCTTGCAGCTGAGTTGAGCCGAGAACAGGGTCAATATAGTTGCTATCTAATAGTTTCTTAAGAACATCTGTATCTTTTCGTAAGTGTGTCTCAATTGAATCAGATATATTCATTATATCAAACTTCAATTGTGATTGAGTCACCGCTTTAAAGTTACCCCAAGCATCACCACTTTTACGTTGACGCTCAAAAAGTATACGTAAATTTTCAAGTACTGTACTTCTTTCATTGAGCGACATTTTACCTTCTAGATTGGAGTCAAGCGCATTGATGAACTCTATATCTCTAGCAAGTAATCCGGAGTCTTCTAGGCGCCTCTTTGCACTATTATAAACACCAATATTTGGCTGGTACACACGTACGTCTTCATATCTACCAGTTATTGGATTAAACTTTAGTTGGTCTTCAGTTGGCGGACGACTTAAAACGCGCTTCTTTGTTTGTGATTTAGTACCCAAGGTTACACCTCGGTAATTCGTCAAACTTAGCGTACCATCAAGCTCTCCTGCTTGTAATAGATAATAATCAGAAAGCTTGCTTAAGGCGCGTTTATCGGCATACAGGTCTTCAATATATCCATAACCAAGCTGCATTGCATCTAAACGAGATTTTGCCATACTAAATCGGGTTGTGTCCCCAGGCGATGTGTATGAAGTTGCAGCTCGTAACTCATTAATTCCTAATGAATTTCCCTCGTCATTTACAAATTTATCTACAGTTAATTGGCCGCTATTAAATAATTCAAATTTCCGATAATCACCTAGGTGCCGCATTTGCACTTCTTTAGACTGTCGACGAAGCCAAGTGTCATAGCTCTCTCGTAGTGGCGTCAACCCATCGTAATAAGCTTTTTGTTTCTCTGTTAAGTTTTCTAAGTTACGCTTACGAATGTTTGCCACATTTTCGAGTTTAGCGAGGTCTTCCCAGCTTTTAAATACAGGGACTGAAGTAGAACGACATCTAAAGTGGGCCGGAGGCAAGTGCGTCCTGTCGTCGAGGGGGTAGGTATGACCATCCCTTGCGGCACACACTGGGGTAGTCCTCGCGTCCAGGACGGCCACATACTGCCAGCCTCGGAGTGCAGCCCCGTTGGCTCGGTATACAGAGTAATCCGCTTGAGCCGTCACACTGGTTACTGCAGTAACTACTAAGGCTTTTGATTGGTTCCTAGAAATACTATGTACGTTGAACTTTCTAACATTGACTGCAATTTCATCAACTGTAAGACCGTCAGCAATACCTTTACGAATTACTGCTTCAATTTGTTTCCTATCATTTAGACTAAGTGCTGACCATCCAGACTCAAGCGTCATATTTTTGTAAAGAGGCTGCTCTAATACAATATTTTCAGCAACCGCCAAAGAGGGTCTTTCAGGGTTCCATATTTTTCCTAAAATTGCAGAAAAGTTTTGAACTGTAAATGATATCTGATCTTGAGCTAATTCTAGAAGAGATCTTTTACTTAAGTTATATGCGCCTTGATAAGTTGACAACGTCTCTTTTTGAATATCAGCAAATGCTGAGTCTTTCTTTTTAATAGAGAAATCACTAGATCTGATCAGCTTATCAAGACGTTCTTCGTGCTCATCATGCAGCACAGAAATCTTCTCACTGACCCGCCGCTCATATAAGCGTATCATAGCTGATCTGTCAATACTTTTATCAAAGAAATCTGTACTTGCATTTTGAGACACGAAGAACTCCTTATTTCAATTTATTACCTAACCATTGGCCAGCTTTTGCACTAGAGATTCGTTTAGTTGCCATTTTATTTCCTTAAATTTGCGGATCTGTGACTTGTCCATTAGTCTTAGTCATCAAATCCAAATTTGCTAAAATTTCTTGGGAGCCTTCAACATCATCATATTCTGGTGGAAGAATATCATTCTGCTTAAGTAATTGGACCCAAACACTTCGTGGCAATAACCCACCTTGGTACCACTCAGTAGCTAGCCTCAACCAACTCTCACCTTTAGGAGTAGGGCTAAAGTCAGAGGAGAGCTCTAACTGTACTAACGAGACTGGTACATATACGCCAGTTTTCCAAAACAACATAAAGGAAATTACTTGGCGTAATGTAGAAGTTATCTTGGTATTTAATGTACCGAGCTGTGCTGTTTGAGAAGCATTTCGAATATCTAAAGCCACTCCAGATTGGGTTGTCTCTGGAGTGAGCATTCGAATACCAAGTTTTGCCATCTCTTCAATTGCAGCACTAATTGTTACCTCCATATACTGGAGAGCATCAGTCGGGGTCGCCAATATCGAGGCTGTCTCCCCAGAACGTAGTCGCATCCAAGTACCTAAGCCTGAAGCCACAAGTTCTTCAAAGTCTTCATCCGGCATATCTGTAGAAATTACAGGAGTATACGTAGCAGAGCCATAAAGCAAATGGTTACGACGACTCATCTTATTGTACAGACTAACTTCTTTATCAACAAATGTTGAAATCATAGGCTCCTGCAAAGAAATATGGCCATTTAGAGGCCAAGCAGGAATGATGGTAATTGGCTGTCCTTTTACTTTAAAATTAGTCTGTACATTAATAAGGTCAAATTGTCGTTTATCTTTTATATCAGTGCGTTGTCCTGCAGTTGTGGCTACTGAAGTCTTTGGAGCAGATTTGAAGGTACGAACTTGATATTGTCCACTCTCGTTTAATTCGTGAACTTTAACAATCTCTGAGATAACTGGATGAAATTCATTAATTGTATAATCATCTTCAAAAGTACGCGTGATCACTCTTGTCAGTTTGAGCTCACCATTTGCAGTAATTGAAGTTGTCCAGTTAATGACTGACTCAGCCTTCCATAGCACAGGATACGGCTTTGCCATCTCATCATTCTCATCCAAGATTTCAGGAAAATCTACGTAGACCCAGGATCTACCCGTTTGTATTTCCTCTAAAACGGCTTCATCTAAAAAAGCTGCCAGAGAGCAGCCATCTTGTCCGAAATCATTTAGAAACCAATCTGAATGGACCTTTAATTCTTCTGGTAGCTTAAGGACAGGTGTCCTTCGTAGTAGTGATCCTACAAGCATTCGACTAAATGCTGAAGAGATGCCTGGAAGCTCTGCTTCTGCCTTATAAAATGCATATTGAGTATCACTCATTGAAGGGGAAAAAGGTACTAATAAGTTACTAAAACTCACAGTGTCAATTACGTAGTCATGAGCCTTAGATTTACGCTCTCCACCGCACACAGCTCGGTTTCTCAGCCAAATTGGAAGCATCGACTCATACTCAGCGATTGGATCACCTACTGTCTTTTGCGTTTGAACAGCGTTAATTGCCATATTAATCTCTCATAGCTTTGTTGAAGTCCTCAATTGAACCTTCAAATACTTTTTGTGTAAGTCGGTTGATAGCATGGATACCGTCATCAGTAGATGTGATAATCCAATTAGAAGGAACACGCTCAAGAGGATGATTAAAGAGCGGAGTTTCAGCCATTGCCGGTGTAGTTGTACTAGGTACTTGCAGCATAAATTACCTTAATTTGAGAATATTTGTTTAACTTGAGATAATGCACCAGATGCTAAGAAGGAACAAGCGAGTAAGGCAAGTGCACCAAGAAGCTTCTTGGTAAGATCACCTTTAATAGCCTCAATCATAACTTTATTTTTACGATCTGAAGCATGCTCATCCCGGTGGCCACGATAATCCGGTGCACCTTCTTCATCTTTAAGAAAGGCACTATTAATACCTTTAAGATCATTTTCCATGCGAATCCCGCGATCTCGCATATCAGTTAGAAGACGCCACATATCCGGAGGCATCTCTATATGTGATTGACTATCAGAGGCTCGCCGTCGTTTTGTAGGAGGTTCTGTTGGTTTAAACTGTTCGAAGTCCGACACGTTGCACTCCAAATGCTAAAATGTACGGTCTTAGCCAAACCCAACCAGCGCTAACTGATAGTGCAATTTCACCACCTATTGCTGCAGGAGGAGGATAGACCGATAATAGCATTGAGCCTATACAGTAAGCCCACATACAAGCATTCCACCCGGCAAATGACCGAGCAAACTCTGTGTGATACTCTTGTCTAAGCACAATACTAATTTGTAAAATAGCTGAAACTAAGAATAAACAAGCCCAAGCTAACTCAGGTAGTGTTTGTTCCATCAGCCTGTAAGTAGGTCTTCCAAAAGTATCTCCGGGCCAAAATAGCATTAAAGCCCATAAGAATTCTGCAAGACTCAATGTGACACGTACACCTACAAGATCTGTGTCCCAAAGTGCTTTTGAAAGAGAATTCATGTAACGACTAGTCATGATGATAGTACCTATAAAGGTCGCTTGGTTTCCATTTCCTAGGTTTTGGAAGATCAAGCATTGCCGCAATTAATTCTGAGCAGAACCACTTATCAGAGTTGTTCTGTACAAAGGGAATTACGGTTTTGACAGCTCCCCAGAGGTCGTATTTCTTACCTACGTTCTTATTAAAGAAATTAATGGCTTTTACACCATCACCGACAATTTCAATAATGTCCCATTGATCATCAAATGGGATTATTTTGAGTCTCACACCACCATCTCGTGGTGAACTTGAGTACGATACGCCATTAATGACAAGCTCACAGTGGCTATATTTTGAGAATGTAACCAATCTGATAAGCTTGTCATAGAATGTGCCAGTACCTTTATAAAAGGCTAGTTGCATGATTAATTAGGCCAAGAAATTTCAGGCATCATATCAAGCAGAGCTTGTGGATTTGAAGGGATATCAATCAAATTAGCGTTAACTTGACTGAGATAATTATAAGCAATTGCATTACAAGAATCCATCCAACTAGCAAACGCCAATCCTTCAGCTTGAAATGGACCTGGGTAGCCAGCACGTAAAGCGCAGGTGTACCGGGTGTCATAATGCTTTGATTTAGCAACTGAGTCAAAGAAAGCATTTAAAGCCGTATCAAAGCGAGCCAACAAAATAGCCTTTAAAGCGGCTTCTGATAACTCACGTTTTACGATAGTGTATGATTGAACATATTGCTCGCCTACCTTGACTATTGCACCTAAAGACAGAGATTCTAATTCAGAGTCAATTGGAGGTGGCTCTTCTTTTACAAGAAAAATACCTGCAGATTCTTGATCATTCTTTGTATTCAAATCACCAAAGCTTGTGTGTAGATACGCCTGTTTGAAAGCCTCAATATGAGTATACGTCTTTGACGTAGAGGGTTCATAGAACATTAGAAGTTCTCCGCTAAAGTTAGAGAGGTATTAGTAGCTACTGGTAATGTATAGTATACTAAGCATTGAGCATGGTCAATTGAGTATAATACTGCATTACCATTAGAGGGGGCAATTCTGAAGTATGACAAATATTGAGAGCCAACACCCGCACCACTTATATCCCCACGTACTCTACCTAAAGTATCGGACATTCCACCAAATCTATAGCAGTTCAAATAAGGTACAATACTTTGTGAGTACGCACCATCCGCTGTGCCCCAAAATTTAGGATATACAGTTGCTAAGTTTGCCGTTGAGCCGGCCGTCATGTATAAATCTACAAGTACTCCTGAAATGATTGCGTTTGCCGGTAGGTTACTCCCGTTATTACTATAGTAGTATGGCAATAGAGATGCTGTAGATGTCGCTGTCGCAGCGTTTGTGTCTAATCCCTGCCCCCACCAATTGTTAGTCCATGTAGCATCCCCAGCCACATCATACCCTAAAGACATATCCATCACACCCGTGTTAGCTGGTGGGGTAAATGCTACTTCTAAATAGGCGTACATCCAATCTAAATAAGATATGGTAATTGCATTACCATTTAAGTTCGCAAAATTTACTTCAATTGTTGGATCCCAAGTTCCTAGTAGCTCTGCAGATGTCATGTAACTAGCCCAAGAATCAAAAGAGCTTGTATACGTTGAGTAATTCGTCAGCATCCCCGAGCCATAAGTGATTAAATAAGTCCCCATGTTTCCGTTACTAGCTTTTAGTGCAACGGAGTAGAAACTCATTGCTTGGCTAGAGCTACAGCGAGCTCGGGTCTTTAGCACAATGCTATTAATTGTAGAACCGGCAGGAATATATGACTTTAGAGGCATCTCTAGTGTCATGCCAACCCCATTATACATGCCAAGGGCACCGCTATAGCTTGCAGGGTTTCCAGTAAAGCCAAGTATATTATTTGGTGAGGACATGCCTCCCCAATTTTGACTAACCACGCTTGGAAATATATTAACGGTAGGCATTATGCATTCACCTTAGAACCAGCCATCCACACGTTAGTGCCATCATAGTAGAATGACATGATCGTGGAGCTGCTGGCAGCAGTATTAATTGCAGGAGCTGTTGCACTACCAACGTAGCGAGTGACACCAGACCACGTCACTGTACGACTGCCTGTAGCATCCTGTGTAAGTACTAATAGATAGTTACTTACACCTGGAAAGCTTAAAGTAACCGTCGCGTTACCTGTTAATGTCAGTGCTTGTTTTTGACCGTTTGCAAAGTTAACTGTGACGGCTGTACCGCTGTTTCCAGCTGCATATTGGCTGGAGAACTTAACCACGGTTGCGGTAGTTGTGCCAGTAAGCACAGATGAAGCAGCATCAGCCTTTAGGTTTAATGCTGTCTGTTGCGCAGTTGATACTGGTTTATTAGCATCACTCGTGTTATTGACGTTTCCTAAACCAACCATCGTAGCTGTGATACCGTTAACTGTACCTGTGAATGTTGGACTAGCTAAGGGTGCTTTTAAATCTAATGCAGCTTGTTGTGCTGTTGAGATAGGTTTAGCCGTGTCTGCTGTATTATCAACACTACCTAGGTCTACCATAGCCTTGGTTACACCACTGACTGTACCAGTAAATGTAGGGCTAGCCAGAGGTGCCTTTAAGTCCAATGCCGACTGGGTTGCTGTAGAAATAGGTTTAGCAGTATCCGCTGTGTTATCAACACTGCCTAACCCTACCATAGCTTTTGTTATGCCACCAACAGTGCCTGTAAAAGTAGGGCTAGCAATAGACGCCTTTAAATCCAGAGCAGCTTGTTGAGCTGTAGATACTGGCTTATTAGCATCGCTGGTATTATCTACGTTATTCAGAGATAAATTAGTCTTAGCAGCTGCTGCGCTGGTTGCACCTGTGCCACCGTTAGCAATTGCCACAGTACCTGTTACGTTAGCAGCTGTACCTGTTGTGTTTTGATTAAGTGTCGGTATGTCTGTGGCTAGTAATAGTCGATTGACCCAAACCCCTTGAGCATTGTCATAAATCAATACATGCTTGTCTGCTACACTGGTGATCTTTACATTGTGCAGCTCTTCTAGCTCATAGCCATTAGCTACATTAACAAATAATGTACCTACAGTGGCATGCTGACGTGTCACCCAACCTAACAGAACCGCATGTCCAGGGGCAGTTGGTCTAGTGCTTGTGATTGTACCAGCTGTAGAACCAACCCAAAGCGCGGTACCTTCGGTGTAAGCCGAGGTATTCAAACTACGAACAATACCTTGATGGGTGACGAAGCCTTCTGTCGCATTCGCAATATCTTCAGTTGCAATACCTATAGTCTTCGAGCTTGTAGCTTCAGAGGAGCTGTTAGCCAATGCTACAGTAACTCGATTACCTTGACTTCCGGTGATATACACAGGAGAGCCATTAGTAATCAGGCTTCCAGTATTGTTATAAACACGCACTAGAGTTTCTTGACCTACTTGCAATACACAATTGGCTGAGAGACCAAGATCAAGTGTCTGATCACCTGAATTCCAAGTCAAACGACCTACAGCTGAAGAGACAACAGCACCAGTATTGAAATCTTGATAGTTTAAGGCAGCACCTGCTGCTTCAGTGTTGTCAATTTTATCCCAAGTTGTACCGTTATACACAATGCTGTCATTAGCATCATACTGAGTGCCGCTGACTAATCCGGATACGCTTACTTTGTAGAACGAACCAAGCGTAGGCGCAGCTGGATAACTACCGGAACTAGCATCCCAAACACCACGATAGATCATCTGGCCTGTAATAGAAGCAGCTGCTTGCTGTGCCCAATATTTAGCGCTATATTCTCCACCAGAAACAGGAGAGCCTAATTTAGTGGCCCATAAAGAGGCATTAGTCTCTGAAGTTGCTGCATTAGCTGCACTCAAAGAAGCATTACTAGCTGAAGTAGATGCACTACTAGCAGAGGTAGCGGCATTAGTTGCACTTGTAGCTGCTGCGCTAACAGAGCCTGCAATTGAAGATGCGCTATTAGCTGCACTTGTAGCAGATGAAGAGGCATTACTTGCTGAGGTAGCTGCGTTATTGGCTGATGTACTTGCTTCAGATGCCTTTGTAGTCGCAGTACTGGCAGAAGTTGCTGCACTAGTAGCTGAGGTAGAAGCGTTAGTTGCTGAAGTACTAGCTTCACTAGCTTTAGTAGTAGCAATTGTAGCTGAAGCCGCCGATGAGCTTGCAGCATTAACAGAAGCTGTTACATTAGCTTGAATATCTGCTAAATAGCTATTGAATTGACTCTCTGTACCTACATAACCGCCAGCCACTGCAGCTTGATAAGCACTAGTACCTGTAGCTCCAGGCGCCCCCGTATTGCTCATCGACACACGTAAGGTATTCGATGTAATTGATAAACTATACATTATACCTCCTCAGTAGGTGAATACATAAGCTGAATCAAGCCATGAATTGGTTTCCAAACAAAGGTACCAACAGGCGCAGCATCACCAACTGGACTAGTATTATCACCAGTACCGGGAGAGCCGACTTCTAATTCAAAGAACAAATAAACGGGAGCATCTGGCTTAGGTTGTACAGCTAAGCCTACATGTAAGTCCCAAGGTAATGTAAATGAGAATTGATTATCTGAGGGTGTGCTATCTATAATATAGCCGTTTGTCTTACTTAGTAGACGTTTGACACCACCTACTAAGGGGAGCTTAGGGACAGTCCCTTCTCCATCATTCACCGCCTCAACAATGTTAACATGAATATTAAAATTGTTCAAGCTATTGAGCCACTCAATGACCACGTCAAAGCTTAGCTGTTCACCCTTAACTAAAGGGATGATCACCGAGCCGTTGTCATCAACCAAGCTCGTAGTTGTTTGTGTAATATTACTTCTAGCCATATGAGCCTATATTGAAAAAACGGCCCGAATGATCGGGCCTTTTAATTAAAACATTCTGTTACGAATAACAGAGAAAACACCTACCATTAAATCACCGATTGTGGTTGAAATACCCAGAGGGATATCCCCTCCAGGCATAAACAACTCAACAGGATCAGACATGTTATCGGGTCGAAGTTCAATACATCGTTTAAACTCTTCACCGATTGGGGCATGACTGCCATCAATTAATGGAACGTAATTACGAAACAACGCATGCACATTACAAGTATGTTCACCTGTGTACTCGATACGAATATCTTGTACGCGTGTGTATGGTTGGCCGATCACTGTTGAATCAAATGTCATTTTAAACTCCCTTAACCTCGAGCATTCATACCTAACAAAGAGATTGTGTAACTACCAGCTGAGAACACAGCTGCTGTAGACACACGTACCCTAGCAAACTTCCAAAGTTCATTCTGAACGTTGACTCGATACGTACCGTTACCAGCGGCAGTCATTATGGCACCAGTAGCAAACCAGTTAGTACCATCCATCGAGAATTCAGCCGATAGAATTGGTTGAGTAGTTACAGTAGGCGCACCAGTTAACGTCACAAAGAACGTCAACGTATTCATGCCCTCAATCAGCCAAGAAGCTGTTGTAGAGTTAAGAGTAGTTAATACTAAGCTAGAAGCAACGGCTGTAGCCGAGTTGTACACTGTAGCTAAAGGGTTAGTTGCAGAGTAAACATCACGGAACATCCGTACTACAGGGTAGTTACCAAACAACTCAAGAGTTGTAATTGTAGCAGTTACAGTAGTAGAGGTACCACCAATAGAATGGAAACACCACCGACGACGACCCGCAACAACTAAAGTAGGCGATGTCACGATACCAGTAGCTGTAATGGGGTCACTTTGCCAAATATCGGTAAAGTTAGTACCACCACGAGACTCTTGAAGGATTGCAACAACAGACGTAGCGGTACCTAAAGTCAGAGCAGAAACGTTAATTTCAGAGCTGATAACTGCACCTGCACCGTTAGCAGCTGCGACTACAGTACCGTTAACACGACCAGCTCCAGCAAAAGCCGTAGCGGATTGATCAGTGTTAGCTGTAGCGTTGGTGATTGTAACACCTAATGACTTGTTAGTAGCACCGTTAGGCGTGTTCATCAGAGGTACAGAAGCTGCAATCTGAGACACAGAAGTGATAGTACCAGAAGAGACTGATACAGTACCTGTCTGTACAACTACAGGGAATGCACTAGCAGAGTCGGCTGCAGGTCGTGGCAGAGGCTCAACACGAAGACGCTCATAATCAAACAACCGTGTAAAGCTGACACGTAAATCAGTACGCTTCAACACACCACCGCCACAGTTAGTTGTGACAATATCAGCACCTGTTGGAGTTACTGGGTTGTTAGCATGAGCATTCAGTGTAGGGATAGCTTCCAAGAATAAACTTGTAGTTTGCTGGTCACGTACACGATAGACACCATCGATTCCTAAATCAGCACCAGTGCCATCTACACGACATCCGTAGATGTTGACTAAGTCGCCAATACTTAACAGAGTCCATGTAGCACTACCTACCAGTGTAACAATGTTACCTGTACGGTTCACTGTGCTGATAACTTGAGGTACAGCTCCTTGCTGTAATGTAGAACCTTGTACACGAGATACATAGCCACCATAGCTAGTTGCTGTAACCGCAGCGCCCCATGTTACTGTGAACGATGTAGCATTAATGATAGACGCAACTAATGTACTTGACGACAAGTTAGCAAAGTTAGTCTGGTCTCGAACTCCATAAGTATTGATATAATCACCAGTTGTTAATCCATGGGCTACGTCAGTAGTTACATTAGCTGTAGTTGTGCCTGTCTTAGATACACTTACAATCTTCGCAACGGGAATTGTCAAAGACTTACGGTTCTTAACACTATAACGCAAAGAGTAGAATTGATCAGGATCAGGACAGATTTGGTCAACGCTACCACGGCTACTTGTCTGACCTACACCATCTACAATACGATCACTCCACTGTACTCGATCTGCCATCACAGAGATCAAGTATTGGTTAGTTGGTCGGAAGGCATAGTTAAGCGCACCAGTAGCTGCAATTGCAGAAGCTGTTGTACCAATAGTGATCGAATGGCTACCACCATAAGTACCAATGCCAATAGGCATTGCATCTCCACCTTCTGCTTTGATATACAGAGAGGCATTAGTTGCTGTGGCGTTCTCTAAAATCATAGAGGCGCCGTTCATAGCCCAAGCCAAGGCATCACGTTTATACACGTAGCCAGAGCTAAAAGGACCAACGGTCAACGAGGTAATAGCGCCTTGTGGTCCAGAAGTCACAGTAAACTGAGTAGTGCTAGGTGTGGTAGCCACAACCACTGCTGGTAAGTTAAGACGTGAATCTTGTGTAACACCATAAATACCAATACGGTCACCGATACGTAATCCATGAGGTGTCGTAGTACTGATAGTCAAAATCGTGGTTGCTTGCTGAATGCTGGAAATCGTCAATTCAGCTGGTGCAGCTTGAAATTGATCAGAGATGACCGAAGCTGCCAACTCTTGGCCATACGTACGTTGGCTAGTATGGACACCTAGACCAAGTTCTACAGGCAGAGAGTACAAGGCATCCGTAGATATATAAGTCTCAGTACCTGCGGTTAGTGGGTCCAAAGACATCACTAAGTAAGATGCAGCAACTGCATTACCATCAGCCAAGATCACATCGCCAGCAGCTTTAGAAACACGAGGTGTGTTAGCATTGGGAAATGTCTGATAGTGATCACGAAGTTTCTTAGTAAAGTTCTGCGTTTCACGAGCAGCTACTGGATAATTTCCAGAGTTACTCAAAGCTTGAGGAGCTACAGCCAAAGGACCATATGTGGTGTTTAGCTCAAACAGGGTGGTTGCTGCCAAGCCGATATTGGTAGCTGTTACTCGAAGGTAATTAGCGTTGACCTGAATGTTTTCACATACGTCTTCGTTAGCACCTCGACGGAATTTAGTAGAGCTAACAATATAGGTACCTGCAGCATCAATAGCTTGATCTACCGTGTAGATCATCGGTTGGTTAGAATTGCCTAACAGCTGAGCAGCTGGTTGGTTGAACGTATCTTCCCATGTACCTACAAAACTAGCGCCTGAAGCGAGTTCAGCACTACTAGTATTTAAAGTACTATTGGTAAAAGTGATACCTGCTTGATTAACTCGAACAGGTACACCATTATTGATACCTTGAACAGCTTGAGCTAAAGTACCATTAGTACCTGCTGAGGTTACATCACCTGAAGCTCCACCGCCGCCACCTGTACCACTAATAGCTTTTACAATTTGTGCAAAAGAGCCATCGCCTTGTTGTTCATATTTTTCAAAGTTCTTTAAAGAACTATCAATTGGGATAAGTAAATCAGCCATTTAAAATCCAAAGCCTCTTTTAGTTCGTGTTGTGCCAGACAACACTGGAAATAGATACTCAGTCATGTATCGTACACCATCTGAGAAGTGCTCTACTCCTTTTGATTTATCAATAGTCGCTGTATTCGGGTTGCCGTCTAACCATGATGTTCTCTCTAAAGATTCAATAGTACCTTTACAAGAGGGGTGTACAAACATGTTAGATTGTTTATTAGCGTTCATAAGCATCCGATTGACGGCTGCAGCTGAATCAACTATTGGCGGGCTTGCTGTCCTCGCGAGACACCTGATACCGTGCGACTCCAAAATGCTAAAGTCTGTCCTACCCACAGGAGCAGAACTCTTTCTTGCACGTCCAGAAGGGTCTGGATAAGCATAGATTTTCCTTCCAGGGTATTTTGTCTTAATAGCAATAGCTAGAGCTTCGGTATCTGGATGACCTTTAAACTCATCTAATAAGTGGATTTGACCACCTCTAATTGCTCCTGCTGAAGAACATTGTAAACCAACGTTAAAGTCAATTGCAACATGAACATCTTCACCATCTTGAAAGTAACCTAGGTCGTGTCTTACGTGAATCTTACGATTAAACATATAAAACACATTATTACCAGACTCTTCAAAGCTAGCTTTATATTCTGATGCAAATTTAATTGGGTCTAAGTTTAGTCTTGCTTTATCAATCTCAGAACGATCTAAGAATGGTGATTGTGTGTAATCATAATGGTAGTAACCCCAATCAGGGTCGCTCTCATGATAATGGCACAGCTCATGAAAGTAATCAAATCCTTTAGGTGTACTAATTATCAAACCCCTAGAAGGAGATCGAGCTTTATACAACTTAGCTTTCTGAGCTGACCAACGAGTAGTCATCGTTGGTTGTATAACAGATTGCCAAGCTTCTTTAGGATTGATACCTTTCTTGCAAGACGCAACTTCGTCCCAAACAGTAAAGTAAGAGCCTTTACCTCGCATACGCTCAACGGCTTCATATGATAAAAGCCTCAGGTTGACGTTGTTAGGGAACAAGAACCTACCTGTATCTTTACTTGATTTTAACGCTAAATTATCAGCCCCTAAATCATAAGATAAAATTGGATAGTAAATATCAACAACTTGATCAAATGTAGGGGCAATAACATACACATCCTTATTCGGAACTGTCTTAGGTAGTTCCATTAGCTCATGTACAGCAGTCATTGCAGCTGTACCAGCAAAGTAAGATTTACCCCAGCCACGACTGCAATTAACTGTAACATATCTATGAGTCTTATCAATAAATAAGTCACGATAAACACGAGACTGACCTGGGTGTAATCTTACGGACATAGATTAAATAATTCGTCTGTTATTGATTGAAGCATGTACGCTTCAAATTCTCTACTGGGGTGTGTTTCTCCAAGTAAGGCACAAATCTCTTGTTTGATGTGTACAGCTTCATGCACAATTAAAGAGCGTATCTGATTAGGACTTCCTGAGTTAGTGTCAATACACACTACAGCAGTTACTTTATCATCTTTTGTAAAGAAATGAGTAGTTGCATTGGAATGTTCTGTCTTTAGCCAATTAAAAGGCTTAACCCCAAGTTTCCTACAAACTTTATCAAAATCTTTTTGAGACTTAATTAGAGTATAGTAAACAGGTGATATTAGCAATGATCTATCGCACCATTTAATAGACATAATACTCCGATGTACACAACATAAGTTCGTCGTTGGTTATATTAATCTTAAGATTACGAATATTCTTCGCGATGGGTATACCAATTCGCTCCAATTCGTTAAACACAGGCAAGCCTTTATCAGCACTAAACCTATGTTTAATCAATCGATCAATTGTTACGTTAACATAACCAATACTAAACTCAATCGTAAGCTCTGTCGTCGGTAGAAACATCGGGATCAACCCATGTATCTTCATCAACTGAATCAGTTGTTTCTGTATCTCCAACACTATAAATTTCTCCTTCATTGTGTAGTATAACTGTCAATTGAGCCGGCTTAGCCCCAGACTCTTCAGCGTCTTCATTTACAGCACCATATCTATATTTCAATAGCTTATCAGCTATCGTGATTTGTTTATCAAACAATTCATATAAATTAGGAGCATAAAATGATTTCTCTTTTCCTTTAGAATCTAGTTCTATAATTTCTTTACTTCTTAATTTCTTTTGGTAAAGAACTTCACTCTCAATTTCATTATATTTATCAACAAGAGCCTTAATAGGATCAAAACCTAAGTATTCAAGTCTTTTAATTGAACGTCGAGAACCACCTTTATAAGACTTAATAGGTCTAGTGTCGTCTTCAACATACGTGCTAACTTCCATCTCATTTCCTTGTAGTATAATATTAAGAACTAATGGCCAATTACCGGTCTTAACAATTTAACTAAGTAAGTTAATTAATTATAGATGACTAACTTATTTAAAAAGGATCCATTTATGATTGATTAACTAATTCATCGACTAACTTACTTACTTTAACTCTTAGACTATTCGTCAATTAGTAGTCTTAACAACCTTTAAGAGTATGACTTATATGTTAACATTTAACTTATCAGTTAAACCACTTCCCTGTG
>Ga0228706_1000002_pt1 | contig 70449 bp, 83 predicted proteins | sample McNCre317_Aug_MT_FD_181486 | JGI IMG/M metagenome (GOLD analysis project Ga0228706, IMG submission 181486) | Metatranscriptome of freshwater microbial communities from McNutts Creek, Athens, Georgia, United States - 3-17_Aug_MT (Metagenome... | ecosystem: Environmental > Aquatic > Freshwater >... | reverse complement strand
TTGCGATTTGCGAACCGCTTTGTTCGTCTTACGGTGTGATCCGGCTTTGCGGAACAACGCAGCAGCAACAAATTGATTACGCTCTCTTGGAATGCGCTTTGTCTTCATTACTATCTCCTTAAAACTGGCAGGGGGCATGAGGATCGAACTCATCTTCCTACGGTCAAAGCGTAGTGTCATCACCAGATGACAAGCCCCCAACAAAACAACAGGATACTTTTTTTAGTGAACGAGTTTCAATCGTTTGTCGTACCTTACGACGGATTTGGAAAGCTCCAAATGTAGGAATCGAACCTACTGACTTTTAAGTCATTGCTGTAAGTATCCTAAAACTGGTACTGCGTATGGGTAACGATCCCATCTAGTCACCTTGAAAGGGTGATGACCTCACCTGAAGTCGAACGCAGTATAAATTGGCACCGTAGACGGGAATCAAACCCGCCACATCCTCATAGACAGTGAGGTATCCCCATCAGAGGATCTCTACGGTATAAAACATGGTACCCAGAACAAGAATCGAACTTGTGATAAGCGCTTATCAAGCGCACGTTATACCATTTAACTATCCGGGTAAAAACTCTTGGCGCCTCGTATCGGGATCGAACCGACGGCCTCATGCGTGACAGGCATGCGCTCTAACCAGCTGAGCTAACGAAGCATTCCATTAATTAAAATCTCTGCACTATTTGCTATGCCTCAACACGCTTTACTGCAGTCTTACGGTTTATTGACATAGTTACATAACGCATGTACTGTGCCTCCGAGCTTACAGAGATTTTAATTAATGGTAGTGCGTACGAGAATCGAACTCGTCTTTCCGCCTTGAAAGGGCAGCGTCCTAAACCGATAGACGAACACACCATAAGCCATATCAAAACATACTCATACATTCATCGACGCTGACACATCAACTTTTCGCGGTCTGTCAGGACCACCGCAGACATACATGCCCCAATTGGCAAGCATGAACGCGTAAGCATATTTTGGTATGGCCTCTGTAGGAGAACAAGCCCCTACAGAAACCACCATCCACAAATTGTGAAAGAACTTTTACTGCTAAGAGACTCGATGATCTCTTATGCAAAATTATCTCAGACTCAATTGTAATCTAATACAACGTCAATGTCAACAGCATTTGTAATTAATTTTTCAATCAACTCATTTGCTTCATTCGATGCGTGAACTATCTTCTAGAACAACATCTTAGTCAACATCTGGATAACCACAAATAAAAAACCCCAGGATCTTTCGATGCCTGGGGTTCCTTGTTTCTAGTTACTTGCAGTTACAGTTACATGGTTCCCCGGCTAGCCCAATCGCGTCCATTACCAATAAAGCATGAGCGTGCGGCCAAGCTGAGATAGCTCGGTTGCTCGTGTTTTGTTGTGGATACGACTATGGAGAACATTTTGTTTCTTTAAGTAAATTTAATATTTGTCTAGTATATATCTAAATTATATCTCTAGTCAACAGATTTTTGTAAAATATTTTTAGAAGCTGAAACCTAGACCAACACCAAATGCTTTTTCTTTGATGTCTTGACCTGAGCGGCTTGCGTTCAAGTTAACCGCAACGCCTTTAGCGACTGGGTAGCTGTATGTTGCAAATGCGACAGTTTGTTTTGTACGAGCACCATCTTCTGTAGAACCGACGCGCGTCTTAGCACCAGTCAATAGGAATCCTGGACCAACTGGCAAGCCATATGTTGCGCCAACTAGACCGTAATTGTAGCCTGCGCCACCATTGAACCCATTATCGTGGCCTGCACCAACGAATGGTGTAATGCCCTTGAAATCCACTTTGGTATTTGCTGCTGTCACTTCAACGCTGCTAAATGTGCCTGAGCCATCTTTGTTCTTAGCGTTGCGGCCTTGCAAACCCAACTGATAATCACCGAAACCTTTACCAGCACGAATGTATTGTGCTGTGCTGTCCTTGCCGCCATTACGTCCCAAAACGTTGTCAACATCTACAGAAACGTAGTCAGCTGCAAATGCAGAAGCGGAAGTAGCCAAGGCCAAAATTGCAAAAATTTTCTTCATTAAAACTCCTAATAAAATAAAACAAGACGTTTAGGGTGTAGTCTCACTACCTTCACCAAAATGTTCGAAGAAGGTTTCAACGAACAAAACTTGGATCTCTGCTTCTCTCAACATAGCCATTGTTATATCATAATGGTTATGTGTTCGAGATTTGTCTGGTTTGGGGGTCACAATTGTCTTGATACCCTTTTGAATAATACCTTTGGTACATTCATTACAAGGAAACAATGTTGTATAGAGTGTCGCTCCTCGCGTATCAGCGAAAGCATTATCCAGAGCATTGCGCTCTGCATGCGAAACGAACAAGTACTTCGTTTCCTTATCATCATATCTCTTAGCAAAATCGAATATGCCGCGCGGAAAACCATTGAACCCTAAGCTAAGCACTTGATTGTCGCTATTGACAATGCAAGCGCCTACCTTAGTACTTGGATCTTTGGACCACTGCGCCACGTGGACTGCCAGCTCATAAAATCGTGTATGCCACTTACCTCTCATAACCAAATCATCCTATATTATATTAGCAAGGTCAACTTATTTTTTATGACCAATGTTATATTTGGCTACCAATTCCCATTCATTCTTTTCTTTGAATGGAAGCACTTTTATTTGCGATAGCGGCGATACAGGATCTTTCGATTTCTGCTCATCGACTAGCGCCACTAGTCCCCACTCGGCAACTAGGTTTGCAATTGTATTGCGTCTCGATAAGTCATCTTCTGAGATGTTAGTCGGCTTGCCATCAAGCGCAAACAACTCTTTGAAATGTACTATGTAATATTTACCCTGCTTATGTAGGATGTGGCAAGACTGAAAAAGGATCCTATCCTTCTTCGATGCAACTCCAATTCGCGTTAATGTTTCACGTACTTTTAAAAAATCATCCTCTTTGGCAAGCTTCACCTCGACTAATGAGTCAAGTATATTTGTCATTTTCAACTCCACTTGTTTGTATAGTTCTTATAATGGATAGTTGTTCATCAGATAATAACGGTAGTGCTTGCTTAGCCTTTTCTAGGCCATACTTGAAATGTTGCATAACAAGTTGTAAATCTGCACTTTCTTCCTTCTTTACCCACTTCGAAAAACGTTTTCCTGGTCGAATGCTATTTAGCAAGAAGTGAAATTGAAGCTTTTTATCGAGATCGCCATACTGGTTGATCTCGTTTACATGCATCAGTGTGTCGGGGAAATATGATAGAGATCGATTGACTACGAATGGTACGTAGTCTTTCTCTGCTTGAATGTCGTCCTCAGATCCTGTCATTAGGTCCTTCTTCGACATATTGATAGCGTTTACAAAGTCAAAAGGAGTCATAATTATAGCCACCACTTAGCGAGGGCAATTCCATCGATAATGGCGAGAAGAGTATAGTTGGCGAGCATTCCGAAGGACCGTCGGCTATAAGCACAACATGCATAGATGGTCGTACCAATGACCCATGGAATGTATAGGTATTTAAGAGGTGGGTTTGGTACAGTGAGTGCCATAGCAAGCGAGCAGCTGATGCTAAGAACCCATGCGCCGACCTCTGCGCTAAAACGCAACCGGTTGCTCTTCCAGTCGTTTTTGATCCATTCGACCGTTGGGGCAAATATATCCAACATCAGACGATCTCTTCGATGATGCCAAGAGCTTCTGCAGCGATTATCAATGCACCAGCAATGGCGGCCCATTCGATATCAATCAACATCATCGCTATGCCTGCTAGGATACGAACAGCACTCTTGGCAAAGCTGATGTGGCGATGCCACACTGGATCGGGATTGAAATTACCAATTTTAAACATCACTTAAACTCACATTCAATCATAATTTCCGTCATACATGCAACGAGGTTGATCTCTGTATCAACAACGAACGCTTGCTTGTATTGATATTGTGCCAAGATAAGCACGAGCTGCGCTACACCAGATGGTGTAAAGTGTTCATGTGCATGATCATAGAACTGCCTGAACAATACGCTCGGCTCCATGTCGATATGGTCGACAATCCATTTGCGCACGCCAGAGAAATCCTTACTCTTCATTGCCTCTACCAACAACTTAATCGATTCTTCCTGTGCGTTTACGAGAATGCCAATGTCGATTGTTTTGTTAGCATTCGACGAATAGCGCTGCAGCTCGTTTAACGTACGTCTGAAGTCTGGAAAGTGTTTCTCCACTACAGCAGCAACTGCCTTAGCTTCGAATGCAATTCCTTCCTGATTAAGGATATCAACAACGCGGCGGTAGAATCCAGCAGCTAGTTTTGGTTTCTCTGCAGACGGAATTTTAAAGTTGACTACACTGCAACGGCTATGCAGCTCTTTGATGATTCTGTTTGGGTAGTTGCAAGTTAGAATGAAGCCGCAATTCTTTGAAAACTCTTCCATAAAGTTGCGAAGTGCGGGTTGTGTAGAGTTTGCATTCAGATAGTCAGCCTCATCGAGGATAACATACTTACGACCACCAGACAGCGATACGCTTGAAGCGAATTGCTGAATCTCAAAACGTAACGTATCGATGTTACCATTCAAGCTACCGTTGACGATGATGTAGTCACAGTCAAGCTCTTCCAACATTGCTCGGGCGACTGTAGTTTTGCCAGTACCAGCACGACCAGTTAGCAATAAGTTAGGAATCACTCCATCATTAACGAACTGCTGGAATGTTCCCTTCAGTTCGGCTGGAAGTACGGTATCAGCTACAGTACGTGGACGATACTTCTCGACCCATAGGAAGTCATCACGCATTGTTACCATCTCCAAGCGATGCTACTGTCAACACGACATCTTCATACAACTTTTGGAATTCAGCTGTATCAGCAATCTCTTCTGAGAAGTTTTGTTTGTGATAGATGCGTGCCATTTTCTTCAGCATCTTTGGTTTCATTTCAAACTTCTCAGCAGCATCCTTGGTTGCTTCTTTCTGGAAGTCTCGTTCGCCACCAGCACGGAACATGCTAGCAGACATTTCATCTAGGTACCCGCGGAGGGCTTTCTTATCAATATCAATCATAATGTATTCAATCTCTCACGTAGTGTTTCAACTTGTGTTTGCAGTGATTTTACTGCTTCATAATTACCAGGCTTGCCCTGGAGGAGAATTATCGACTCCTCCAGTTCAGCGATGAGATCCTCAATCGCCTTAGCATCCATTTTACTCTTCTCTCGCGCTTTTATCAAGCTTTGCGCGTCCTGCCACCTCGGCTGCAAGTTGCGCTTGAATCATAGCACGCTTAAAAGAAGCACGATCGTGCTGATCTTTGAAAGGCATGAGTGCCAACATAGCTTTCGTTGTACCGCTCATTTTAAAATTGGATGTAGGTCTCATTATTTTCCTTGTGTTGAGGTTGATTCGGTTGCGATCCAGTATTCGACGTCTTCACATCTGAAGTGCGAGATGCCTTTGAACGAAATAGCAACATCGTAATCTGCTTGGATAATCTTCATGTTTTCGGCTCTGAAGATCATTTTGAATGTGTGCTCTGTTTCACCAACTTCAACAGCAAAGCTGTCGCCAGATGGGTTCTTACTATCGATAGCTTGCACCATAATGTTATGGCCATCGCCAACAACAGCAAGCTCAGGCATATTCAAAACGCCCATTGCCTTTTGCACTTTGTTCAATGCATCAGCTGGCAGTTTAAAACTAACATCTGCTTCGAATTTTGGTGTCTTGTCAGATGGCAGAACAATCATTGTTGGATCAGCGAACGTATAGTTCACCTTCTGAGATCCATCACTGATTACTGCATACTTGTCGTGGCACGTAAGTGATGGTTGTTGGAACAAGCTCATCACGCTCAGGAAACGACTTAGGTCATAAATCGCAAACTCGTTTGGCATTGCTTCTTTGATCGTTGCTTGAGCCAAGATCGTCTTTTGAGGACTCATTGTCCTCAAATTTTGACCTGGCTTAAACATGATCGAAGGATTAATGCTCGCAAAGTTTTTCAATATCGAAATTGTGCGTCCTTCAAGTTTCATTTAATCCTCACTTAGCCTTTGGCTTGCCGCCAATCTTGTTGACGTCTGCTGTAGCCGATGCACCGATCGATGCAAGGTCAGCCAAGCTGCCACCAAATACATAACTACCAACGTGTTGTAATTGCATCCATGGACAGAACCACACACGACCACCCATCTTCTCTACGTTGTAGCAGAACATATAGTCTTCTGACAAATAGCGCTTGCTTTCTGGATCGATGATACAATCGAAATACGCGTGGATTTCACGTGTTCCATCGAAGTGCTCTGTACGGACATGATCTGGCTTGTATGACTGGTGTGGGAACGCTTTTGCGTAGTCCTCGAACGTCTTACGACGGACCATCATGAATCCAGTACCGATCTCCATAACTTCAACTGGAGCGCCCAATGGGATCTCGCGTTGGTTGCCTTTAGGATTGAACACATAGTCACCAACGAACTTCTCAAGAACGTTTGGATCTTCATCTGCAACACCCTTATCGACGGCCATCTTGATCTTTTCCCAAGAGATACACTTCTTAGGGTATGGACCGCCCATGACGTCGTATGGACTTTCATCTGTCATCAGCGTCAAAAGAGCCAAGACGTCGTTCGGGTTGAATCCGATGTCCGAGTCAATAAACATCAAGTGGGTTGCGCCACTACGCAGGAATTCGTCGACGCAGTAGTTACGTGCACGCGTGATCAACGATTCGTTGAACAAGAAGTACAATTGCAACGGGATTTGATACTTCGCGCAGATTGCAGAAAGGTCAGCAATAGAGCGAGTATACATCCCTGCACAAGCACCACCGTACATTGGTGTCGCCACGAATAGTTTCTTCTTTTGCAGGTCAGCAATCTCAGCTTTAATTTCCATTATTTAACTCCATATTTGTTATCATGTTCTTTACCCAACCCATAATCACCATCATAGCTGCTCAATGCTTCAGCGTCGAAGCTAAGGTATTGGCCGATACGTGTTCCCTTTTTGATTCTTGCGTGGCCTACTGTCACGTGCAAGACTCCAGCCATCACGCCATGATATCCACTATCATATAATCCTGATGTAAGGAATAAGCCGTTTCTGTTTAGCGTCGATCGTGTGATGACCCAACCAGCTTCATTGTTACCGACGTGAATGATGTTCTCCATCACAACTTCATAGTGACCTGGCTCGAGGTTGAAATAACCTTCTGGGTCTACTTTGAGTTCATATTCGGTACCGCGGTGTTTCTTGTGCTCGTTTGAGATCTCAAACGGACTGGTGTTGATCTTGAAGACTTGACCTAGTCTCAAATCAACTGCGTTCGGTTGAACGTCTTCATTTGCAACATTCGAAAGTGTAGACTTCGAATTTGCGCTCATAATGTGCTTCATGCCCACTCCTGTATAATATTCTTCATAACAATTTCAGTTCTAATCTTCAAGTAATCTAGCGACCCATCATTCATAATGGTATGGTCTACCAACGAGTCGTTGAATTCACGTTCAGTAATATGGCCATCATATGTATATGACGGGCGCGTGATTTTAACGATTTTCGCACCGATGGATCGTAACATCGTGTACTCATTATCGAATCTAAGATCAGTAACTACCCACACCTTTTCAGGGTCGGCCTGTATTGTGTCTTGTACATACTTGTTGAATTGCTTGTCATCGTAATGACGCATCAACATTCCGATTTCTCGGACGACGTGCCTTCCTGCAATTGCTTGTGGAAGGTAGTCAAGACGATACTCCAAAACAGTACGCTTGAAGAGGTCGTACTGGTCAACCTCTTTCAGCTTAAAAATATCCATCACTGTTTGTTTGATGGGATCTGCAAACGCGATCGTGCTCGCAGAAGGAAACATGCCAGTAATCAAATTACCGACTGTATCCTTACCGCTTCCCTTTGAGCCCGTCAGTGCGACGATTTTCAGCATAGTTTGTTGATATACTCAATGTTACTTCTGACGATCGACATTGCCGATTCGGATGCACGAGATAGACTGAAGTCGACCTCCGACTCCAACTTACCGTTGATCAATCCTGATGGCGAACCATCAAAATTAACTTCATTCAAACCAGCCCACACTGCTGCAGACGAATCCCATGAGTAGATGTAGTCTCTAAACCCAGCATCCTTCAATAGACGGATTTCGTTGGGGCCATCAGTCATTCCGAGGCAGTGGAATCGTTTGAATGTAGCAGGACTCAACAACCCTTGATCTCTCAAATGATTGAACATCCTCCAACGAGACAAGAACCGTTGAAGTTTGTAAGCATCATTACGAGTGCCATCGCCGTGCTTCGATTCATTGACGCCGAATGCGATTGGACAAGTCAAAATCGACATACCAATCAAGTCTACTTGTTGTGGATTTTCTAGTGCCCATTTGAAAGACTCTGTTACACCAGCAAGGTCATTCAATTCAGACTGTGGTACGTAGAACGTACCGAATCCAGCCATCTTTAAATCTTCCGACATGCGCAAACCAGCATCGCGAGTCTTGCGCCAGTCCTCTTTTGGATAGTCAGACATCACGATGACGTCAGCTCCACAACGCTTACCCATATCGATCAGTTTGGATGAGTCATACATCGGACGGCCTTGTTTGAACATCTCGAATGCAGAGTTGTCCATGATCTTGACCTTGCCATCATCGAGATTGGCGTAGAAGTTGGCGTACGCCTCATCTTCCTCTACTAAATGAGCAAGAAGCAGGTGCGCTCCATTATCATTAGTGAATTCTCCGAGGAACGGAGTAGGGGAAATATGACAGAAGCGAATTGGCGCGCCTTGTGATCTATCGATGTGCTTCATATTAACCTCCAAACACTTGTGGTTTGGTGAATACGATTCTGCAACCATTTTCTCCATCTTCAGAGACTTCGATTACATAATCACGATCAGGCCATTGCTTGCTGCACTTCTCGTACAGTTCTTTTGCCATCATCTCGCATGACTTATAGTCTAGTGCCAATGTTCCATCTTGATACCAGCTCTCCATCCAGCGCTTAGCTTGGATAAACTCAACATCACGATCATCATGGAACACTTCCATCTCAACACGGAAGTGGAAGATATGTCGGTGCGGTACACCTAGAAAGCTAACGTCAAGCCAATCACCTGTTGCAAGTTTTGGATCTGTTGCTGCTGCTGGGTATTTGTGAATTCCTTCCTTCTGAAAGGTAACCCAGATATATGACTTTGGTGGGGTAGTGATTGCCACTGTCGAATCCCCTGTCACGTTAATTGTATTCATTGTTTATATCCATCTCGAAATATCGTAACTGCATTTGTCTACGTTGAATGATACGTCTCCAACCCATTCATGCTGAATCAATGGTGATTTGTTTGGGACAAAGAATCCTTTCTCACCATAATCAAACTCCACTATCGGGTATGGGTTGTCCATTACATTCAACAACTCATTTACGTTCCACATACGCACTTTACCTGTAACGGATGCGTACTTATTTGACCAACCAGGGCTTACTGTAATATACTTCGTGGCTTTAGATAATAACAGAGCAGACGGCTTTCCGCTCTTATAATGTGTCTCGAAGAAATTGCCGAATCGATTTTCACCAGTAAACATCTTGGCTGAGAATTTAATTTCAACTGGATCGGTACCTAACATACCATCCCAATCTGTATTCTTTCCCTCAGTCAAGTCTACACTATACGATAACTTCTTCTTGCCGGCAACTAATTTAAGTAATGACTCTTCTGCCAGCTTCGACTTTTTAAATCCACCATTAGCAAGATCGCCCAACTCATATGTGGTAACAATCATGCTACACCTTTCACGTTGAAGCCCGCACAAGGCGGGCATTGCGTTTAAGCTGCAGCTGTTGCAGATTTGCGCGACTTCGATGCAACCAAGTGATACTTGGATGTGACACGGCCTTGGCGGTCGGTGTGCTTTTTCAATTGGATCTTATGGCCTTCAGCACGAAGGTTAGAAATCACTTTTGTTGGAGATGCAATCTTGTACATCGAAGTCAACTGCTTTGCAGACAACTCTTTGCCAGATGCTAAAGATGTAAGGATACGATTCTTTTGTGTCATAATAAAACTCCTATAATAAAATATTAACGGCCAGTTGCAGCGAATTGTAATTTCACGTTAGACAAGAATTCCGCTTTAACTGAATCATTGTGAAACAGACCATGCACCACACTAGTCTGCGTCAAGCTCGAGTGAGCCATAACACCACGGTTCTCCATACAACCATGAGTTGCTTGGATGTATACAGCACAGTTCTCTGTATCCGTTGCCTTCATAATTTCCTTGGCAATTTGATTAGCCAAGTCTTCTTGCAACGTACCGCGACGGGCACACCACTGAGCAATACGAGCATATTTTGATAACCCGATCACTTCGCCTGTTGGGATAATGCCGATGATAGCAGTACCTTTAACAGGTTGGTGGTGGTGTGAGCACATAGAGATCAATTCGGCACGTACGACCAACATACCTTCGAATCGCTCTGTACCTTCATTAGGGAAGGCTGTGACCTTTGGAGGAGCTTCGTAGCGTCCTGCCATCAATTCATACACATACATCTTCGCCAAGCGACGAGCTGTATCATGTGAGTTAGGATCATTCTCAACGTCGATGACCAACGACTCCAATACTCCTTGGAACTTACCAGTCAGTTCATCAACGAGTTTAGGCAACTCGCCCTCTTTGATGAATTCAGAAATATTGTCGTTTGCATTGAATCGCTTATTTGCTTGCTTCAATCGATTACGTAGTGTAGCCGATACCAAGTATGTGCCTTCTTGGTCAGCTTTGTTGTTTGGTTTGCCTGTTTGTTCGTTGTATGCTTCTGCAATCATATTAAACTTTCTTTGGTGGTTTAGGAGGCATATCTGGATATGTTCCCCATGGTAATCTAAAATCTTCTGGTAGTTGGAACTTCTTTACTTCATCCTCGACCCATTGAATCTGGGCTACGGTGATATATGCTCCATCTACGATCCTATAACGTGTTAGGTATTCCCGATGATCGTAGATGCCATCCGGAACCCAATGAAACATTTTAAATGTGGTCATGCAAACAGGTCTTCATTCCACTCACGGTGGCCTTCACGGAACGCCATGTTGCTTTGCGTCTCACGAACCTCTACGCGGTAGCACCACAAGCGTGCTGCTTCAGCTGGTCCCCACATATCAGGAATGTATACGCCATTAACGTACTTGTATAGTTGATCTGATAGCCCCTCACAACCGAGCTTTGGAAGAATGGTCAACTTTGCCATCTTTTTCTCTTGCAGGAGCTTGTATGTTTCCAACTCTGGATCATCTTCAGCCACTAGCAACGTGTGGTCGAATTGATCTTCCAGCATGTTCTTCAACTCTTTCAGTCCACCATAATCAGCAGCCCAATTGCGAACATCGAGATCGTCTGTTCCAAAATAGAACTTCATGCTGAAAGCATAGCCATGAATCAGATTGCAATGTGAGTCAGCACGCCATTGACGATATGCTACTGGAAAAGCGTTGTGGTATTCTTTAGTACTTGTATATTTGTATTGTATAACTGGTTTGCTCATTATATCATCTCATCTTCTGTTTCCCACCAAAATGTGACCCAGCTTGGATCGACACTTTTGTCTACTTTTCTACCAAAGTATTCTGGTACTATAGACTGATCGGTGTTATAAATCAACACTGCAATGTCAACTTGTTCCTTTTGCACATCCCAATCTTCAAACAATTCTCTGAATGTGCGTCCCGAATCAAGTATATCATCTACCAAAAGGATCTTCTTGCCATCCTGGATATCCTCTGCAATGTCCCAAGCCGATTCTCTCATCTGGTCACCATGGAACGTTGACCACGATACACACTTCATCGGAAGACCGAGTCTATGTGACAGACAGACGGCAGGTATTGCGCCACCACGAACTACCCCAACGATATAATCATATTGCTTACCAGATCCAATAATCTGATGAGCCATCCTATCAATATCATTGAGGAATTCGATTGCTGAGTAATTCATCATGTTCCCCACTCATTCTTAAATAGAGGCACCTGCAAACGATCGCTATAACGGTAGCCTAGATTCATAGCAGCGATTGCTACATTCTTAGCGTTCATTGTATAAACGCTTTCAACACCACCTACTGGCATCAAGTAGACTGGACCATCAAAACCAGCAGCACGATACTCTGCAACTGCCTTAACTGCCTCTTGTACGTCTTCTTCCGATGCCACGACGAACTTCAAGTACGTGTAACCAATCTTATTGTATTCTGCTACAATAGAAGGGCAGATAGCTTCTTCCCAGCTCTCACCACTAACGCTTAGCTTAGGGCTGACAGAGAATGTCAATTGATCATATTCAAACGATGATTTGAGGAACGCAGCGAAATCCAAGTCAAGCTCTTGCGTACCGTTTGTCTCAAATGTCAGTTCCTTCAACCCCAACATCTTTGGATGCTTGAGTAAGTCTGGATATGCACGCTGCCATCCAAGCAGTGGCTCACCACCAGTAATTACTAAGTGCTCTTCTTTCCACTCTTTATACGGTAGCATATCAGCAATGCTATCAGCGATGGAATCGGTGCTAAGAACAGGACTAAGATGCTTGAAACGAGGATCCCAAGACGCATAAGAGTCACATCCTGTGCTAACGAGTGGGAGGTCTTTGTAGTTCTTGATTGACTCTGCGTCGACTGTAAATCGTTCATTGCTTGCTTGTCCTTTCGTCATGCCGAAGCCTTCGCATTTGAAGTTGCATCCAAATACGCGGAGAAACACGGACGGCACGCCCATGTACCGTCCTTCACCTTGGACGCTATAAAACAACTCTGCTACTTTTAATTTTGCCATGTATATCCTTATCCGTTTGTAATTGTATCGGTACGTGTATTGAATGTCAGTGTGTTGTCGGTAGAGATAACACTAGGAACTTCGGCTGGCTTATAGTACACCTCGCCACGTTTCAATCTACGCTCCAGTATCTTACGCTGATTCATTGCTTTGTTTAGTTGTGGAACAGAAGCACGTTTCTGGAATAAGATACCATCCAAATGGTCCATCTCGTGTAGAAAACCACGAGCAGTCATACCAATAAATTTCTCTGTATGTGTTGCTCCAGTAACATCCTGGAAACGAACCTTAATATTCTTCGGACGCTTTATTTTAACGAATAGGTTCGGGAAAGTCAAGCAGCCTTCTTCCAATTGGATGAATTCGGAGGTCTGGTCGATGATTCTTGGATTGAACACGACGAGTGGCTGCTCAGACCACAGAGCAAATACACGATATGGCAAGCCGCATTGGTTGGCCGACAGGCCAAGACCACGATGGTGTGTCATTGTCTCAATTAAGTTATTTGCCAACTCAACTGGATCGCAAGGAGGATTAGCGAAGTCGAAATCTTCTAACTCCTTGTACAGTAATGGGTGGCCCGAATCTACAATATTCAAAATCATTTGTTTTCCTTATGTTGCTATTTGACTAAAGTTTTTGACCTTTTGGAACTTGATGACGTGTTCGAACTTATCCATCAGCTGATCAGTCTTGTGGCTGATGACGAATACATTAGAATCACCAACGATGCTCTGAATGATCTTAATCAACTCATCTCCACCCTGTACGTCGAGTGAACTATCGAACACCTCATCCATAATCAATAGATTGGTGCTTGCACTATTGCGTAACTTAGCAACAGCGCGCCAAGCGAATAGCAGAGCCAAATCAATACGGCTCTTTTCTCCTTCGCTGAAAGAGTCGTATGTAAATTCATCGCGGAACCTAGACTTAATCGTTTCTTCAAAACTTTCATTCAACTCAAAATTAACAAAAAAGTCCATCGCAGCGAGATACTTGTTGATCAGTTTATTGATCACAGGAACATACTGCTTGATAATCTTTGTTTTAATCCCTGTATCTTTCAACAACACACTCGCTACGTCGAATGTTGCCTTATCTTTAGACAACTCTTCTTTAGCTGCAATAGCTGTTTTCAACGACTCTTTATAACCATTGATCTCATCGACGTTAGAATCAATCTGCTTCGAATTATTGCTTAGCTTTTCGATCTCTTGGTCGATCCCCTTTACAAAATTAGTCCAAGTGCGGATTTGTATGAGAAGGTCTGATACTTCCCTATTCTTAGTAGATATTGTAGAGGATACTGCTGAGATCTCGGCGAGTCTGGTATTGATACTATCCAGTTCTCCTGCAATCTGCTGTTTACCTTGTTCAATTTCAGAAATCTGAGAATTACCTTTTTCAAGAATCTCGGCCTTGTGTTCATGTGCGATTCCTTGACGACAAGTGGGGCAGTCATCATGGGCATCGAAAAATTCGATGTCCTTCTTGATCTTCTCAAGTCGGTGATCCACTTTTGCTGACATCGATCGGATCGTTTCCAGTTTCTTCCGTACTTTGTCTTGATCAGCAATATCCCCACTGAGCGTTTCGATTTCGCCATTGATCTTTGTGATTGTGTCATTAGCATTGTTGATATCCTCAACCAGTTTAGCAGACTGCTGGCGCTTTTGTTCAATCAAGTCATCATTGTTTTGCTTGAGGACTGCAATGTGTTTGTTGTACATCTCAATCTTATCAGCATTTGATCTGATTGCATTGTCAGCATCAGACATCTTGATCTTGTTTAGAGCGACTTTGTCTTTCAGTAAACTATTCATCGTCGAGAAGATGCCGATATCCAACAAGTCCTCGATGATCTCTCTTCGATGTGCCGTCTGCAATTGCATGAATGGAACAAACGATGCGCTACCCAAGATAACGATCTGCGCAAATGATTTCTGATTGAGCTTCAAGATTTGTGTCTCAAGCATCGCTTGATATTCTTTTGCATCAGCGTTCTGATCAATCAGATTACCGTCAGCGTAGATATCAAACACATTTGGCTTGATACCACGGACGATCTTATATTCTTTCTTGCCGATCAGGAATTCTAACTCTACGACAGCACCTTTACCGTTGACGGTATTGATCAACTGATTCTTATTGATCTTACGGAATGGTTTGCCGTACATTGCAAACGACAGCGCATCGAGCATTGTCGATTTACCAGCACCATTCTCACCAACAATCAGAGTTGTCTTATGCTTATCGAATTGTATTTCAGTAAATACATTACCTGTGCTGAGTAAGTTTTTCCAACGTATAGTCTTAAAATATATCATTACGCATTTCAGTTAAAACATGCTTCGTCGGAGCCCATCCGAGCGAAGCCAATAATGTATTGTTGGCGCTTGTAATGTACGCCTCGCCTTCGACAGCTTTCAGCGGCAACGAGCGTCCAGCCGCATACGACAATTCGATAATAGAGACAGGGTTACGAGAACCTACATCTACAACACCACATATCCCGTTATTATATAAGATCTCGATTGCAGAAACAACATCATCTACGTGTGTAAAGTCTCTCATATGGTTTGTAACATACTTTGCTTTGTTTTTCAGCAGCATGTCATACATCATATCTGGTCTCGAGTTTGGTCCATATACTGTATGGAATCTCATCCCTAATGCGCGCGGAGGAGCAAGCATTTCCACCACCCTCTTTGTCATGGCATATGGATTGTTGTACCACTCCTTTACGGAAGAACTAGACGCGTACAGCACCTTTGCTCCGATGCGTTCTGCGTGATCGAATATTCGCTGACTTCCGACAACGTTGTTATGCCAATACTCGTTAGGGATTTCCTTACTCTGCCTAACACCAGGCAATCCAGCAAGATGGATCACCACATCGCATTCTGGCAACTCGCAATTAGTAATATCGTTGCCAGACTTGATATCTAATCCTACGCACTCATATTTTTTGGAGAAGTGGTTAAAGACGTTGCGACCAATAAACCCTTCATGTCCAGTAATCAAAAACTTCATTCAGTACTCAGTGCCTCGTGGTATAGGTTTTGCATTAACGTATCCAATCTTTGTCTATCGCTCTGCAGTTGCAAACCATCGATATATTTGGTCAGGATCGTCAGCGTATCTTCAGCCTCATTGATAATATCATCATCTGCTTCGAGGTCCATGTGGAAGTGATCTTCGACAACTTGAATATCGCTAACGCCAGCCTTCTCCAACTTATCAATCATAAGATCGAACCATGCAGTGTTGTTCTTATTCCTAACGATTAGCTTTATGACCGTTCCCTTGAACGAATCATAGTCGATGTTGACAACTTCTTCCATAGTCTTGTCTGTATCGTCATACAGGATCTTATGGAACATCGTGAATGGATTGGGGATGAATTCCAACTCACCAGTGTCCGTATCGTAGATGTGAAATCCTTTGATATCGCCGTGATCGGACCACGTCATTTCATATGGTGTGCCTAGGTAATGGACATTACCATTTTGCGATCTGTGGTGGAAGTGCCCGGATAACACCATTGGCGGACGACGGAAGATACTAACATCTAAACCTTCATCGCATAGCGTTCCTCTGTACATTTCGAAGCCAGTGATCTCGAAATGTCCAACAACAGCATCGGCATTGGTGTTCATAATTGCGTCGATACATTCCTGTTCATTCTCAGGGCTGATCCACGGCACCAACAAAAACTTCTTGTCCTCAAATGATATCTCAGTAGGTGAGTTGATCACTTGGATGTTGTCATATCCACGCAACAATAAGTCTAGCGAATTGACAGCGTTTGTATTCTTGTAGTACGTGTCGTGATTGCCGACCAACGCATACGTAGTAAGTTCGTTCAGCGGATCGAGCAAATACTCACGACCATGCTTCAATGACTGGAAGTTGATGTATTTGCGACGATCGAACATATCACCAAGCTGAATAACGTTGGTGATATTATGCTCACGGAGGTATGGAAAGAAGACTTCATCATAGAACTTCTTGAAAAATTCGTGGAAGTTTAAACTATCATTGCGCGCACCTATATGCGTATCGCCTAGCAAACAAACTTTCATAATTACTCGTCTAAGTTATCAGTATCAATATCGGCTTCAGTCATATCGTCGACTTCGCGTACTTCATTTTCAGAAAGGACGTCTTCTTCAATGAACTTTTCTACGCCCTTTTTAGCACGTTTCTTTTTCTTCGAAAGCAGATTGTCTTCAAATGACTTGATGAAGTCAAACATATTATCATTATCGAGATCGATATGCGTTGGTGTAAATTCTTGTTCGCTGAATTCACCTTGCTCATACAATTCATTGAGTAGCATAGAGTTTTCTAACGTCTTATGCTTGATGTATGTCTGTTTCTTCTCTTTTAAGATTCTACGCAGGAACGCGTAGTAAATGATTTGTGTAAAGTATGCAAATGGGTTGGTAGACTTGAGAGGATCGAAGTTGTCAATGTAGCATATACAATTCTCTATGCCATCAGAGATCATCTCTTCTCTGTATGAGTAATTTACAAAGTTAGGCTTCGTGGATAGCCTGTTTGCAATCATTAATATACATTCACCGACGTAATTAGGAATACGCGGTCTATCAGTGCCATTTGCTTTTGCGTCGAGTGATGCCTGTCTAAAATCGACCATCACTCGATATAATTCTTTATTGTCAACATAATGGGTAGCCATTATTTCTCCTATGTTCCATACCAACGTACCACTATACGTACCTGCAGGGGTAGGGTCAACACTAAATGCTCAGTTTGCGGGACCTTCTGTGTCCATTCTTTCTAAAAGTGCCGTATAGAGCTCTTCTTTATTTGTTGCTTTTCTGACAGACGATCTACCGACTACGCCCATCAACTCATTATCGATATGATCGTCAATCTCTTCCTTGTAGTTGGCAAGAGCGTGGATGTAGTATTCTGCCATCGTCGGTTTAGGCTCTACCATGTGGACGACTTGATCTAGAAAAAACGTGAATGTTGGTTCTGCAGCAAATGGCATATACCGGCTAACACTGACTGTTGGCATCGGTTGGAACGATACAAACTTGTAGTTGATTTGCAATGGATCAGTGATGCTAACACCAGATGTTGTCTTTCTTACATCTCCAAGCAACTCTGCTCCATTAGCTAGCTTGACAAGCATTAAAGCCATTTTATCCTTTCAGCGGAATCATGTGTATCTTATATTCAAACTTCTCTTCACCATAGATCTTTACACGTTCTGCAAAGTGTTTAATTGTATGGTTCTTCCAGGACTTCCATGTCAGATCATCTGCGATATCGTATAGCGTAGCATCGGACTTCGTATTGCTCTTACGCAGACTGCGGCCGATCGATTGCAGCGTTCTGATACGCGACTTAGAAGGACTAGCGAATATAACGTTGTGTAGGTTCTTAATATTGACGCCTGTTGAGAATGTACCATATGATGCAATAATGATAGCATCGTTCTGCATCTCAACAATAGCTCTGACCCGCTCACGTACTTCTACATCAACATCTCCATGTATGTAGTATACGTTCGGCTGATCCTTGAGTAAATCATACAGGACGTCGCCGTGCTTTTCAACGAATTGAAACAGTATTAATGTATTACCCTTTAGGTTCAACGCTAGATTGCGTATGAAAATGTTTCTCGCCCTATGCTGGACGATCCATGCAATCTCATCTTTATACTGTGCCTTCTTCATTAGCTGACGATGTTCGTCAGTATGTTTCAATACAATACAATTGATACTGAGGTTCGAAGCATACCCTTGCTCTATCAACTCAGCAGTCGTGATAAAACGAACTACAGGGCCGAATATACCCTCTAACACAAGTCTATGCGTGTGTGTACCATCAAGCGTACCTGTATAACCGTAACGATAGTCACAATCTGGCATCTTGCTGAGAATCGACGTTAAGCTCTTTGCTTTGAAGTTGTGTGCTTCATCTCCAACGACGACCTTGAATGGATCAAACCACTTGCGTGGCATCTTATAGATCGACTGCCATGTTGATACAACGATTCTCGCCTTCACGTCAGTGGAGAATCCTTCCATGATCTTTTGGCACATCTTGCTAAGATCGATTGTTGTGTATGATTGGAAGTCCGATACCATCTGATGGACGAGTGATGTGGTAGGAACAACAACAAGCGCTCTACCACCAGTCTTCATCAACGTATACATCAACGTCAGGAAGATCATAAATGACTTGCCTGATGATGTCGGCGATAGGAATAGTGTTCTCTTCTTTTGAACTGCGTGGACAAATGTCTTTAATTGATAGTCCCGCACTTCCATTGTTAGTTGCAGCTTATCACAGAATGCCTTAGCATCTTCTTCTGTAAACTGCTCATCAGTAAAATCTGACAGATATCCTACTGAATAATTTCTCTCTTCTGCAAATGTCTCAATATAATGATTGAGCCCACCATAGATTAGCTGCGTAGCTGTATGATATAACCGTATCTTTCCATCCCACTTCTTCGCCTTTACTAGTGGGTGGAATCTTGCTCCAGGTGATTGAAACGTAAAATAATCACTCAATTCTTGGCCAATTGCTGGCTCACAGTGTATCTTATTTGATATTGAATTGAACTTCTCTATAATGATGTCGGTCATATTCCATTTTGAAACTTACTCCACTCAATTGCATTCTTAATATTGAACCCTAGCGTACCAAGCGTCTTGATAATTGATTCGAGGAAGTTTACCTTTTCTTGTTGTAGGTCTACTTTCAGCTGCGCTTCCCTCATTGAGGTATCTGATTCAAGATACATTGCAATGTCCGTACGGAGAATCTTCAGTGGGTTTGGTTGCCATCCATACTGATCCATTACTTCCTTAGCAAGTGTACCGTTGTACCACTCATACTTATCTCGGTATAATTCCTTGAAGTTTGATTCCATCTTACGCAGCATTAATCTTTCCTGCGAAAAGATCTTGAAGTACTTTGCATGCATTTTAACAATGCGGAGAGACTCATCCCCCAACTCAGAACGATCAATTTGGGAATCAACATCCCATAGGTTTTGGATTTCTTCTAATTTCATAATAAAGTAATAATAAAATAATATTCACAGCGACAAGGCTGACTATATTGGGTTCGGATGGTCAGGTCAACGGGGTGATGTTGAAAGTGCGGAATCTAAATGTAGCAACTGTCTCGATGTAGTCGACATCGGCAGCTGTTGAGTTGAACATGAATCCACCCAAGTCTGTTGGGTACATATCAACGAATGTGATATCGAACTTAGGATTCATTGCACTAGAGAGAACTGTCAGTGTAGCATCCGAGTACACTTCGGTAGGCTGGTATTGATCAAAGGAGTCTGGAAAGCCGATTGCTTTAATCCAGTTGAAGATTTCAAGGTAGTTGGCCATCGCTTCATCGACCTTGAATGTAATCTGCAAATCACCATATCCGATATGATCACCAGCCACAGGCACTTTAACGAACGGCGAAGGTATGCTGGCAGCTCCAAGAGCTATACCAGGCAAGTTGACGTTCTGAACGAAGTAATTGACGTTTGGTGTCTTCTTGATTGTAAACTTAAACCCTAACGGAGAAAGGAAATTCTTGTTAGATGGTTCAGTGATTGAATATGACATTAGTGCCTCCTGAACTATTTAGGCATAAAAAAGAGGGCCTCTTTCGAGGCCCCCTGTAAAATGTCCATCTTCGTGGACTTGGTCAACTCTCTGATTAGAGGATGTTGTCAACCAATACGCGACGGTAGTACACGTTGCTGTCTTTAGTGAGAGCACCAAGACCTGCGTTTGCGCCTTCCGCGAATGGGTTAGCGACCATGCCGTAACGTGTCTTGAAGCCGATCTTAGGTTGGAAAGAACCTTGATCGACAGCGCGAACCATTTGCAATGGAACGTATGGGCAGTAGAACAAGCCAGCGTCGAATGCAGAAGCACCCTTGTAGCCAACAACCATGTAGTTGCCAGTTGCATATGGGTCGATGTAGACCTTGATGCGACCGTTCAACACACCAGCGAATGTGTTACCAGTGTCATCAACTTGCAAGTTGTTGCTGTTCAATGCTGGAGCGTAGTCAAGAACACCAGCCATTTGCAATGCGGAAGCGACGTCCGAAGAGCAGATGATGATGTTACCCTTACCACGACGTGTAGCCTTGGCAATAGCGTTAGCTTCACGTTCAACTTGGAACATCAAGCCCTTGAACTTTTCAACAGACCAACGACCGTTAGCATCAACGTCCAAGTCGAAACGACCTGCAGTTGTAGTACCAGACGAAGCACCTTGAGTAGCTGTAACAGCGATTGTACGAACAACTTCGCGGTTGATTTCAGCCAAGATTTCTGTTGTCAAGATGTTTGACAATTCAGTTTCAGCGTCAAGACCGTGGATAGCCTTCAAGTCTTGTGCCAATTCCATTGTATATTCTGCCTTCAAAGCACGTGACTTTGCTGTGACAGAAACTTTCTCGATAGAGAAAGCCATTTCTGGGATAGCTGTACCGCCAGAGATACCGAGGCCTTCAGCAGTAGCTGTAGACATACCTGTACCCATGTTGTAGATACCAGTTTCAGCCAAGTTAGCTGTACCAGTTGTTGTGTTACCTGGGTAACCACCAACTTGCTTCTGACCAAGTGTGTTAGCACCAGTAGTAACAGAAGAGAATGTTGTGTCGACTTCATTGTAGAAAGTCTCTGTACCAGTTTGGTTAGCATAGCGAGCGCGCATAGCGAAGATCAAGCCTGTTGGGCCAGTCATCGGTTGAACACCGCAGATGTCATAAGCAATCAGGTTAGGCATTGCACGGCGGACCAAGCTGATCAACACTGGATCGAAATTATCGATCTCAGAACCAGTTTGGTTAGCGTGTGTAGCTTCGCTCAAGAGGCTTTGTGAGCCACGTGAACCAGATTCACGCAAAGCGCGTTCTGTGTTTTCCAAAAGCACAGCTGTAACGCCACGCTTATGAGCATTTTCGATCTTTGGAAGATCTGCGTGCTCAATGACTGGAGCCCACTTGTTTTGGATGTCTTCGGTTAAGTACATTTTTTCCCCTTTTTTTAAAAAAAATTATTGACTAAACTTATTTATAAAACTTTTACTTTTTGACTGTACGAGCGATCGCAGAGACGTAGTTTGCAACTGGGCCAGCAACTGTTTTAGCTGGTGTTACAACAGATTCATCTAGTTCAACGATTTCGGTTTCTTCAATCAATTTTGCAGCAACAGCTTTCTTTTCGCCAAAGTATTGTTCTTTAACGATTTCGAGCTTTGTGCGGTATGTGTCGATTGTATCAAACTCTACACCCTCAGCAAGTGTGCGAAGCTTTTCAACTTGAGTCATAGCAAGACCTTCAGCAACTTGATCGAATACATCTTTTTGTGCAGATGCTTCAACGAGTTTGCTCAATTCAATGTTTTCTTCGATAGCGCCATTCAAAGTAGCTTCGAGTTCTTCAACTCTTTCAGCCATCTCTGCAACGAGGTCGATCTTTTCTTTTGGTACGGTGATGTAGGATTCTTCGAACAAGCCTTTTAGCTTCTCGATGAATTCTTCAGCGATGATTGTGTTCAACGAAGATTCGATAGCAACTTCATTTGCTTCCATCCATTGCTCAACTACGTAGTCGAGGTAGTCAGAAACTTGCTCAGACAATTCTTCGGACAATTCTGCCTTAGCAACTTCGAAAGATTCTTCGAGTTCAGCTTGCTTAGCAGCAAATTCTTCTTCCAATGCTGTACGCTCTTCAGCGATGCGGCTAGCAACAGCAGCTTCGAAAATGATAGATGCTTTGTCTTTGAATTCTTCAGACAGATCATCACCGAACAAGCCGTCGATTTCTTCTTTCATGGAAGAAGAAGCTGCAGATGGCTTAGCAGCGATAGATGCTTTGTTTTTAGCAGCTGTGTCGCCTGTTGGAGCTGTGTTGTTTTCGCTATCAGTAGTCTGGACTTCACCTTCGAGTTTCTTCGAAGCTGTTTCGCCCTGATTCTTGTCAGCACCACGGTTAGCGTGTGCATTGCCAGTAGCGACTGGGTCAGCCGACTTAGAGCCGCCTGTTGCACCACCGCCCACTTGGTCAGATGCCTTCTCTAACAATTCTTTTTTGGACATTTAATTCTCCTGTTATGGTAATTATTTATAAGACTATTTAGTAGATAAGAATTTTAAGTATTGTTGGAACGCGGCAACCTTGGTTTCTTGCAGTTGTTTTGAGCTAGCCTTGACGATGGATTCCTTGATCTGCTCAACTTGTTGGGCTTTGATAACGCCGTTATCCCATACCCACTCAACGCCTTCCATAATCCCCTGAACGAACGCATCTGGAGCTGAAGGATCAGCTACAACGTCAGCCGCTGTTGCGAGGAAGAAGTCATCTTGGACTTCCATAATACCATTAACTTCTTTGAGAGAGCCCATACCGCGCGTAGATACGCCTAGTTGAACGCCACTCTCCAATAAATTTCTTGCAATATCGCCCATAGGTGTGCCAAGAATCTTAGCCTTACCCATGAAGTCATTTCCGCTTTGTTTCAATTCAACAATCTTAATGCACACACGATCAAGATTGATTGCAGGACCATTTGGATGTCCCAATTCACCAAGAGCGCGGTTCGTGTCGACGTATTCTTTCGAATAGCGTTGAACTTCACGTTCTAGAACTGGAAGCTTGTAGATACGACCATTGCGGTTCTTTTGTTCTGCTTGCATGAAAGGACCAACAATGTAGAGGTCCTTTTTGCCGTTGCGTTCTTCTACGAGGTATTGAACGTCTTCTACTAATTCTGTGAATAGTTTCATATTGGTATCTTCTTAATAGTATCCAACCGAAACGGCAAATACGCCCGAAGCTGAATTGCTTTCGAATGTGTCTGTTGGTTGTTTGAGTACTGACTCACTATCAAAGTTACATCCAGCAGCACCGAGCACGATAGTGCCGATCGATACGCCGTTAGCATTCTTTTGTGTGATCAGAGAAGGAGAAGCGGATGTGTTGACGATACGTACAACTTTTGCTCCACTTACTGTATTAGCAGTCGTGAGAGTGATAGAGGTCGATAAGATCTTAATGTTATCAGACATGATTACTCCTCTTCGCTTTCATTCAATACGCCTTGAACCATTTCGAGAAGTTGTTCGAATTGCTCATCTGATTCAAGCATCTCAACGAATTGTTCGCGAGATTCGTCATCTTCTAGGCTCTCGTAAACAGCTTCAAGCATCGTTGTGATCGCTTCGACTTCTTGTTCTGCCTGCTCTGCTAGCACTGCTTCGAGAATGTCATCGACTTGTTCTTCTTCAGCAACTTGCTTAGCTTTTGCAGTAGCAATAGCCATTTTCTTAGCGTCGCTATATTCTGGGTGGTCGCGTTTAATTGCATCAGCAATCTCTTTACGCTTAACCAATTCTGCGTTCGATAGATGTCTTTCATTAACATCTTCGCTTTCCTTGGCGTTGTAACCATGACGTGTAGACTTACGTTCTACAGCCTTGACGTTTGAAGCTTTGAACAGTTTATCATCGTTGCCATTAGCATCAGCTGTTTTCTTAACTTCATGGTCGTCTACAAATTCTTGTGTGCCAAGAGTGGCAGCGGATGGACCGCCCTTTTCAGAAGTGACAGTATTGTCGTGGTAGACTTTTTTAGGGCCGATCTCTCCAGGCTTACGTGAGCCCTGATCGTGCTTCGGACCCTGGAAGCCTTTTAATCCTTCAAGCAGATTGTTCAGCGTTTTCATGTGATTCCTCGGACTCTTGGTTTTCTTCCTCTGCCGATCCTTCTATCTCAGTCTCAGTTTCTGTTTCTGTTTCAACTTCAAGTTGTTCTTCAGATTCAGCTTCCACTTCGTCTTGATCAACTTCAGGCTCGGCAATCATATTCTGAGCAATTTCAACCTTACGGGATTGAATTGCATCAGCAACACGCTGGCCGATCAATTGATCGAAAGCAGATGATGTATTGACCGCATCTTTGCTCAAAGCAAATCTAACGATATCAGCAGGGGTATAAGTTGGTGTTGTCATGTTTCTCTCCATTATTTATACATTTCAATTTTGTTGTGGGACATCGGGCACCGGAGGTGGAACTACGCCACCATGTGGAACAGGAGTTCCATCAGGCATCACTGGAGGATTGAGGATCGGATCTTTAGCCTCTTCCTTAATCTCTTTGTCCATGCGCTTTCTCATTTCTTCATCTTGGCCGAAGATATATGAGCGAGCCCACTTGTGCGAATAGTACTTACCAATCACGTTAGAGTTCAACATATTCTGATACGTTGATAGTTTGTCGTTCAGAATTTCGTTGTCTTTTAGTTCTGCAAAGAAATTATCTTTTGCATACTTGAATTTGATCTTAGGAGCAATGTCCTTCCAATCATCTTGTGTAATGATCTGCTTGAGCACCAATTGCTTCTCGAGCGATTTGATAAACAAGTGATTGAAGCGAATGCGCAAGCGGCTAATGAATTTAGCAAACTTAACTTCGTCTCTAGAAATTTCTGTTGCGCGGCCAATACCAAATGTTTGATCACTTTGCATGCGTCCCACAGGAACATTAAGCGAACGGTATAGACCTTTTTGGAAGTATTCAACGTCGGTCATTTCGCCGAGGTTTTGACCTCCTGGCAATGTCTCAATTTGAGTACCACGGTTGCCTTCGCGGCGTGGCAGCCAGTAATCTTCCAACATCGTCATAAACTTACGATCGTCGCGAATCTCACCAGTACCAGAGTCGTAAACGACCTTATTCTTATAGCGAGTCATCATATCACGCAGATATTGCTCCGCCTTCATCTTTGGAAGGTTACCAACGTCGATGTAGAAAATCTTACGTTCAGGAGCACGCGAAATACGATATATGACAGTGGCATCTTCAAGCGCTCTCAGTTGATTGAGTGGCTTGATTGCTTTATGGAGGTGCGATATGATCAACGAATTTGTCTTGTCGAGCAGACCAGATGTACAGTGAATGATGCTATCCTTAGCAATCTTCATCCCTGTTGTAACTGGTGTAGACAACCCTGCAACAGCTGGCTTACCGCCAAACCCTTTATCGTTGTAGAGGAAGTATTCGTTGCCTGCTACCGGAATAGTAGCATCGCCACCCATACCAGTATTGCTGTTTGTTACTTTCTTGCGCTTGTTTTCTCTGACCTTTTTGATCTTACGTGGGTCAATGTAACGCAATTCTTGAATCCCGTCCTTGGGATTGTTCTTATCGATGATCGCATGATAGTATAGACGACCATCGACATACCAACGTTTGAACACATCGTAACCTTGATGTTCAAAGTCTAATAGTGTCAGTATGTTTGAAAATTCTGCATCGATTGCTTTTTTGACTGTATCTGGTAGATCGCGGAGATTTTCCAAATTGATTTCAACAGTCTCATCCTTATCATCGATAACGATCGTTTCGTTTACGATGTCATCGACAGCTGAGTCGACTTCAGGGTGTAGTGCCATTTCGCGATACTTGGTGACTAATTCACCTTCGTTCTTCGCTGCACCTTCTAGATCAACGACAGTACCATAGGAACCACCCGCAGCTACAACAACTGCGCCATCATCGTTTTGTTTTGGTATGAATTCGTCTAGATCCTGTTTTACTACAGGAGCCTTACGACGGAACTCGAACCCTAGGAACTCTGCCATTAATTATATCTCCAATTAACGAGGCCGGACTAGCCGGCCTCCATACTATTAAGCGCCGCCTGCGTCGCCTGTAGTTCCACCTGTAACTTCCCACCAATCGTAGGCGAATGTTACTTGGAACTCTTGAATCGAATCGGTACTATTCCAATCCAAATCAATAGGTGACACTTCAACTGGGAAAATGCCGTTGAATGTATATTCACGGATTGGTACACCAGTTTTTGAATACTGCGTTACATTTGCAGTTGATTTATATAGGAGAGGGGATGCAGCGCCAAATCCACGCAAGTTACCTTGGAACGTGTTGATTTGGTTGGACCACTCTTCCATCGCATTGCGGATCAAGAAGTCTTCGTCGTTCATGACGACAACTGACCACTCACCGAAAGTACGATCACCGGCTAGACGAACCTTACGACCAAAGTATGGAACTTCGATAACGCCCAGCGTTGCCGCTGGGATCGAAGAAGCACGTACCATGAACGGGATCTTGATATCGCCGATGCTGTTAGCAGGATTAGAAAGTGTAACCTGGAATAGCGAGCTGCGCGCGCCACCCAGTGTTAATTGACTTCTAATTTCATTTACATTAAATGCCATGTCTTGTTCTCCTTGTCTTTATTTATTAGAACGATCCTACGATCTCTGAGAACTCAACGCCAGTTCTAACTGCAACAAAGTTCAACTGGATGAAGTTGATAGACTTAGCTGGCTTAACATAGATGTCGCCAACGAATTGGTTGCTGTCGATAACTTGGCTAGTGTTGTTCGAATCGTCACAAACAACCTTGAACGCTGTGATACCACGGCGACCTTGAACGTCACGCAAGAATGGTTCAACGATGTTCTTGAATTGAGCGCGAGTGAAGTCGTCGTTGAATTCGAACAATAGAGACTTAGCAGCCTTAGCAATTGCCTTTTCCAAGACGATAAACAAACGACGTACGTTGATACGATCGAATGCGCTAGCGTTAGCCAACAACGTCTTATCGCCAAACAAGATTGTGCCTTGACCTGGGAATGTAACAACTGGGTTAACACCAGCCTTATACAATACGTCGCGGTCTGCTTTGCCTGGGTTGTAGGCTAGCTTAACGATATTCTTGATCTGACCACGGCTGAAACCAGCTGGCGAGAACCACGGATCGCGTGTGTCGTCTGTACGTACGCAGAGACCAGCTGTATCGCCGTTCAAAGGAACATAACGGTACACGTCGTTGTACTTGTCATACTGATACTTGTATCCAGAGTCAAGGACTGCATATGAAGAAGAACGAAGAGCGTTACGGAAAGCAACAACTCGTGTAGCTTCGAGGCCATTTGCACGAACTACGTTAGCTCTTTCTGGAGAAACGAACACAACGCAATCACGACGACGATCGGCGATATTGTCGATCAAGTAGTTAGCAAGCTGTTCACCTGCTGTGCCGCCACGCGACTTACCAGTCAATAGCAACGAGATGTCAACCGATTCAGCAGAAGCGAATTGGTCGTATGCGCGAGTAATTTCACCAAACGATACTGCAGATTCGTCTGGACCATCAGATCCATCAACGAACGACAACGACAATGGCTTCGTATTTGTAGACGAGGCGACAGTTGCAGCAGCAGCAGAAGCAGCGTTTGTACGATCGCTCAATGCCCAAATGTATTGAGAACCATCATTGATAACTGTCTTGTAGTAGTTTGTTGCGCCATCGACTGTCTTGGCATCAGATGCACGCGACAAACCTTGGTAGATTTCAAGCACCGTTCCTGGAACACCAGTGAATTCGCCGTCTTGGTCAACAACTGCAACGTGAACTTCATCAACAGCAGATGTGTTGCCGCCGAACGAACGTTGGTAAGAGGAAACAGCTGGAGCGCGATCTACGCTGTTGTAGTATTCCCAGAAACGTGTAAATGATGTCGATGTTAGGTTAGCAGACAGGTTGTATGTGCTATCCAAAGTGATCGAGAAGTATGCATGAGTTGCGTTTGTAGTTGGTGTGCCAATCGATGTGACTTTAGCATATTGCTTGCCAATCGATGTGTTACCCAATTCGATAACGTCACCAACAGTCATGGTTGCAGCAACGGCTGCAGCAGCTGTGTTTGCATCAGCTGTGTTAGAACCAACAGCGTTGGCCATCTTAACCAAAGCAGTGTTAGAACCAACAGTAATAGTAACGTTTGTTAGAGTTGCGTTTGTGCTAACTGTATTAGAAGCAAGCAAGTTAACTGTCGAAGTGTATGCATCTGCAGTATCACAGACGGAAATCTTCAATGAGTTACCAACAGCACCAGGCCACTTTGCGACGTACAAAACGTCAGCATCTGTCGATGTGAATGTGTCTTGCTTGTTTTCAAAGTCGTCTTGGTTGCTAATGTTGAATGTAGTACGGCTTGTTACAGTGCTTGTATTAGCAATAGCGTTCCAAGCACCATCAGTGCTGTTAGCTGAAGTTGTATTAGCTGCACGAACAACGTATAGCTTATTGCCATACGCTAAAAAGTTTGCTGCAGAAAAGAAGGTTTCTGCATTGTAATTTGTAGGCTTGCCGAAACGACGGACGAGGGTTGACTCGCTGTCAATCAGAATCTTAGTGTCAACTGGACCCCATTTGAACACACCAGCAATAGCGCCTTCGGTTGAAGAAACTGCTGGGGTAACGGTAGTTAAGTCGATCTCTGAAACGTTTACGCCTGGACTTACTTGAAATGGCATGTGGATCTCCCCAATTTAGGTTATAATTTAGACTTCTTGGTTATTTATAATTTCGTCAATTCCATAGCCAATTGCCGTCGTCATGTGCGACAGCTACCAAAGGTTGTTCCTCATGTACGTCCATTCCATCATCTACAACACCAAAAGGAAGCATCGATTCTTCGATTGCACTCTCATTATCTGCATGTAAACTCGATCGTATATCCGTGCTTGTTAGTTCTTTGACATATGGTTGTTGGATCAACCACGAGAACAACACACTACACATTACTAAGTCATCATTGCCTTCTTCTGCTTCATACGAATCTCCCTTGGCGGAGAATCGGAATAGCTCATTTAGAAGGTCTTCGTCAACAACGAGGAATTTACTAGATTCCACCATTGTTTTGAAATTACTGCAGCCAACACGCTTTACCGTCTTTGATGTCTTAACACCAAGCACAGCATTTCCCTTATAGCCCGCGGATATGTGCTGGCCTGTTTTAGGGTCATTCGCCGTAAAGAACATGAATTCGTATTCAAGATCGTGATAAAGAATGTCCGCTACTTGCTTGCCGACGTCATTCGACTCAACAAGCACATATGCATTATTATATAGTTTTGCGAATTGATATATGTAATTAGGGTACAAAAGAGTGGAAATCTTGTTGTTCCTATACTTCGCTACCACCTTATAGGGTAATTCTGTTACATCATATACTATAAAAGCACAATAATCTTCGCCGATACCTCTTGACGTATCTGCGACAATGATGTATGATCGGCCTTGTGCCGGATCTGAATATAGCTTAACGTGGTCTGTTTGCTTGATTGGATTCTCATAGACCAGTGTTCTAAGGATGGATCCATCAATCAGTGTGCTGGATGATCCTAGGAATTCACACTCATATTCTTGTCGGAACTGTTCAACGGACGTGTTCCGGATGATCATTTCCTTCCACTCTTCATCTCTTCCTGGCACTTGAGACCAGTGAACGTCCACTCTCTTGTAATCGTTTCTAGCTTCTTCGCTGTCTTTCCACAGCTTGTAGAACATATTCAAGCCGTTTGGCGTTGAAGTGATAACGACCTTGGACGACTTACCAGACGAAATCGTTGGGTAAACGGATTGGAAGAATTCTTCTTGTAGGTGGTTTGGGACGAACGCAAATTCGTCAAGGTAGATCAGATTCTGAGACGTACCACGAATAGCAGAGCTGGATGTTGCAGATGCAAGAATCTTCGATCCGTTCGCTAATTCAATATAGCCTTTGTTCCACTCAATAACACCTTGTTGTAGCCATTTTGGCAAGTGCTCGAACGCCATCTGAATACGACCCAAGATTTCACGAGCTTGTGATAACTTGTTAGCTAAGATGGCGGTGGAGAAGTTTTCGTTGAATAGCGCAAAGTGAAGCAAGATGGCAGCAACAGTCGTCGTCTTACCGACTTGACGAGGCATCTTACATATTGTGTATCTGTTTTCGGACGTAACGAGATCAACGATGTCTCGCTGGAAATCCCACATTTCAAATGGGATCAAACCCCTATCAACGTTAACGATCTGTACGTACGTTTCGATGAAGTAGAGCGGATTGGATGCGCATTTTCCAAACTCTACAACTTGCTCGGGGGTCATTTCGACCTGTTCGCGAGCTCCAGATAAATTTTGATTGCCGTTATATGACATTACTGATTCTGCTTGAGCATCTTCAATAGCTCAGCTGTGGTACCAACAAACATATTGTTGGTCACTTTGTTTGGACCGGCCGCTTGACCATCGACTGGCTTATCCAAGTCCTTCTTGCGCTTAGACAGATCCATTAGATCCTTGCTTGCATCGACTGTCGTCTTAACAAGTGCAGCTGCAACCTCATATGCACGCGGATGTTGACTCATCCCTGCAACTTCCAAGATACCGTTCAGAGCTTCTTGGCCCTTCTCAATTGCCGCAATCATATTACCGCGTGCATACTCGAAGTCATCATCAATCTGATTGTTCGACGACAAGACGACAGTCGCTGGTGGCAGGATGTCTCTGCCAGTGATTACTTCGGCTGGGAGTGGAGAAAGATTTAGCGAATCGCCAATCTTATCCTTTGGTTGTGATGTATCCATAATTAGAGTTTGCAGGTACTAAGTTTCGATCAATAGCAATTGAAGCATTGCTTGTAGGATTTCCATTAGCGTCTAGACCTGGACTAATAGAAATTCTGTCTGGTGGATTCGCTAGGCCAACAGCGGATTCAACTGTTTCATAACCAGAAGCATCGAAGAAGTTGGTGTTTGCTAGCGTAATTACATTCGAAGACTTGACTGGGCCATAGAAGTAAACTTTCATCAAGAAGTCTAGTGTCCATGTAATTGCTCTGCGATCTTCAAACCCACCCTCATATGTATCTGACGGTGTAACGTTGATTAGCGTCAATGGAATGTCGACGACATAGTTCATTTCCGGAATCAGATTGACGGTCGTCGTTCTTTCTGGCGTAAAGTATGGTAAGATTTGTTCGAGGATCTGCGCGCCATCATCCTGATACTTCGATACAATGTGCAACGAGAATGAAATGTCATATGGCACTGGATTGTAGTTATACTTCATCGAAGAAGGATTGTCTGGATCGACTCTTCTGTTTCTTCCAGCTGTTACCAACTTACGTGTCGGTGAATATGACATCGTTGTGATCTCAAACCCCATTCTTGGCACAGCAGTAGCTACTGGCAAATCTAGGTCCGGATTGGCAACCAAGCGAGCTTGAGCCTTTTCTTTTGGTCCATACGACAGCGGAACCTTGATTGTATTAATTACGCCGCCGGCTGTATACACTCTATTGACGTATATGTCGTTGAAGAGAGTGCCAAATAGCGTAACGTATTTACGGAGCGTGCCGTGGTAAAATGTATCTGCAAACATTAGACGACCTTATACCCTGAAGCAATCAAGCTATTGAATTTTTCTGTTCCTGGGACTGCCATCTTTCTTGTTGCTCCGTTTGTTAAATGTCGAATACCTTTTTTAGCATCAGATATCTTTTGCCTATTTATAGGATCATTCATAGCATTATTTTTAGACATCAGCTGCTTCGTATCGTCAGAATGCTTTTTTCCGCGCATACCAACCTTGCCCTCTGCTTGCAGCCGCTTGCTATTAGCAGCAATCTTTGCTCGCGTCTCTGCTGATCGGGTACAGTTCTTTGGCTTGCCTTTCCATAACTCCGACAGCATTTGTTTATGCTCGTCCGTGCAAGGTTTAGCCCACGTGTTTTTGCGACCAGTGTTTGCTTTGGATATCTTCTCGCCGACCGTCAGTCGCTTCTGTAGGTCGGCAGTCCAATGCCCGTTGGTGTATTTTGTTAGGTTGTAGTATTTGGTACCTATATCACCATCATCAATGAGACCAAGCCACTTGCCTTCCTCAACAAGAAGGTCGGCTCTCGATGAATATACTCGAGATATTGTGCGCCGTCTGAAATCATCTGGACGGCGCTTGTACGACTGCCTCATCCAACGCGAACTGCAGATGTAACCATCATCTTCAGTACCCCAATGACATCCCAGATAAAATCTCTGGTGCTTTTTATCGAACCAGATATACACGAACCCATACTTTTCCATAAACGCTCCTTTTAGAAGTATTTATGTGTCCTCCTAGTATACGCCCTCACTGAAAGGGTCGATCTCGGTAAAGTTGAGGAAGTCGGCAGCTTCTGTTTGGATAGCATCATTATCAGCAGAAGGAACTGCATTGTTGATGTCCCACGAATCGAGCAGTAGCGTGTACCCAGATTCGTCAATTAATTCAACGCCAGTTTCTGTATGGATCGATTCGTCATTCATCGAAGGCGATACCTTATTCATCGCTAGATCGATCTGCGGAATGCCAGTATTAAAGCGCTCACCGCTGAATTCAAACATCTCGCACTTAACGTCATAGAAAGCAACAGTACCTAGTTGTAGGAATACTGGATACTTTTCGACATATGTAATCTTGAACATACGTTGAGATGGTACGAACCAAATCAAGTCGCCTTCACGTGGGCGCTCAAGATTGAACACTTGTCCTGCCTCATTTTGGAAGGCACGAATAGAAACGCTGAATGTGATTGTATCACGAACTTCTAAGTTAAACTTCGATAGGAACTGTCCATCACCACCGAACCCGTCGATGTTCTTGATGTACATCTCAAGCATCACGTTGTTGTTATACTCACGGATGTTGTCCTCACCATAGATTGTGTCCATCTGTGGATCGGAGAATGGCAGATAATAAGTATCGTTGCCATAGATTTTTATCGATTCCATTACTAGATTAGTGAGCAGCTCTTGCTCACCACTAGCTTGGAAATTGTTAAAATAAAACGAAGTGGCCATTATGCTTTCGAGACCATGACGGTCCGTCCTTTTGATTGCACATGCTTATTGTGCTTGAGTGACAATCTCATGGAAGCAGTATTAAGTCCATGCTCTTTGGCAAACTTGTTTATACTCAAGGTGGTGTATTCTTTTGCGTCCATTACTATCTTATATGGGCCATCGCTTTTAGCTTTCGTTATCTCCTCACCCCAAGTGATATTTCGACCTTTGAGGGATTCTCTTAGAAAGCGCTTTTGTTCTTCGGACCCATTCCATTTCGTGATGAGGTGGCTTTTTTTACCTCGTTCGCGTAAAATAGGAATCATCAAAGGTGAGCAAAACCCTATCTTGGTTATCGTCTTTGTCGATTTCGCTTCACACACGCTTAGCTCGATCTCCCACATCATTGCAGGATCGATTGGTGCCAGGTTTAAATGCTCAGCAATGCAATCCATATTTATCCAATGAGATCCATGGCAGGAAGCGATAGGTTTGTCACCATTTCACGTTCCATCTCTTTTATTTCAGCATCTGCTTCGTCGTAGATCTGTTGGCCGTTGAATTGGATACCACCTGGCAATTGCATGCCTGTAAATTTCTTCAAGTTGGTGCCCCACTGCTTTTTAATTAGAGCAGTTGTGTAGTTTTGCAACCAGCGCTCGCCCCATGCATCTGTAAATTCTTCTGGATCGACGACTTGATATGCTTCCACGAGCAAGTATTCACCGTCGCGCAGCGTATTCCAATCCATATCGACCCACAATTGGTTTCTTAGTCTATTGTATCGGATTGGTTGCTTACCAACGAGCATCTCACTAATGACAGACAAATGCTGCATCGCCATGTAGTATGGAATCAGCGAAACCGATGTCAATGTATACAGATCGTTCAAAGCAATCTGATAGCGAATGTTGAAGAGATCGTCTGCACGAACGGCAGGATCGCCAATCGAAAAGATACTTACTGCGCCGATGATGTTGTCGGGCAATATAATGTATTTGTTTGCTCTATCTTGAGCAGTTACTTGGTGTTTGTAGTAAATCTTTTCATTACCATCAAAATGGTAATCCCAGAAATAGCTCAACGCTTCATCGATACGATCTTCAACTTGATCGTCATCTACGTTGATTTCAATTACTGGGAAGCCTAGTTTACGAAGGCAGTAATCTTTAAAGGATTGTCTTGAATTAGGCACGGCCATTGCGGAGCTCCTTGTTTATTCTTCTAGTTTCCAACATTCTCTGAATGGCTGCTGGATCTTTCATTGGGTTGTTCGTGGTCATTGCGGCCGAGCGCTTAGCTGTGTGGTTCTTAGCAGCTTCTTTCATTTTGTTCTTAGCATCTTCGGAGTGATGCTTGCCGCGCCAGTTAGCAATCGCCTTAACATTATTACAATTAAATTCAGTGCGAGATTTCCACGTTTCACTCATCTTGCGACGAGTGTCCTCTGTGTGGCCTAAACATAGAAAGTTGTTACCACCATTATGCTTGTTGTAGTATTTTGGATTGCGTGCGGCGTCGACTTCTACGAGCATCTGAACTTCAAGCGCATGCATGTCTTCTGTAAGGCCTTGCGAAACGATCTCGCGCGTAAAGTCGGTGGGGCGCTTCTTATACTCTTTCAGCATGTACTTACTAGAGCAGATATAACCATCGTCCACTGTACCTTTATGGACGCCAAGATACAGCATACCGGTTAGACTGTCGGTCCACCGATATACGAATGCTTCTTGTTGTCTAGAATTAGGGACGGCCATAATATCTCCTGAGGATGGAGGTATTTATGCTCGCTGGAATTGTGGATTATAGTTCAGCCGAAGCGGTCCAAGAGTTAACCTGGACTAGGGATGTACCATAGTAAACCCAAGTTATTCCGTTGGTAGAGCCAGCCACATTCGATGCTGAACCATTACCATATACAGTAGTAATGGATGCCGATGCTCGTTTCGTAACCTTGAAATTTATAGCTGCAACAGCGTTGCCAGCGACTACTGGAAGGTATAGTTGGTTGTCACCAACTTCGTAATAACGCTGACACAGCTGGAGTTCAGTGGTATATGGACGGTAGTCAAATGATGTCGCTGTTGAGCCTTTTTCTAGTTGAACGCCTGTGATGTAGAACGTATTACCAACTGTCGCCATGAAGTTCGTTTGACCAGAAGCCCCTTGGTAGTTTGCACTAGCGACCCACGCACCAGCAGTACCAAGGCGCGATGTATGTGCACCAAGACACCACGCAATCAGTATTCCCTTGCCGTTGTTCTTTAGCCACGTACCAGCTGTCGCTCCTGGAATAGTAATCACGATCTGCTGCCACACATTTGCGGCATTGATTGTGTATGTAAATGGGTAGGCGTAGTCAACGTCGTTGCCTAATACGCCAGTGAATGTGCCTGTAAGATTGGATCTGACCCAGAACGATAGGGTAACGGCTGATGCAGTAGCAGATCCAAATCCAATATCAGCGACATTATACCCTTCTATAACTTGTTGTATGCGGTATAAACTGTCGCTCTGAAGCGTTGTCTGCGAGCTGGTGACGGTAGCAACGATGGAACTAGGAATTCCAGTCGGCGCTACGCTTGACTGTTGTACCGTAAAGGCTGCTCCGTTACCTGCGGTTGTAGAGTAGCTTTGTGCCCACCAACGGTCGACGTTATAACCATAATAGTTACCAGCAGTGGTAGTGGATCCATATGCAACACTGGCCCCACCATTCCTCTGGTCGATCACCATCGCACCATTGATGATGCGGTTCTTAAAGCCAAATCCACTAGCAGCTGTGTTCTGAACTGTAGCATCGCCGAACGTAATGCCTGAGTTAGCAACAGTGACTGTATTGCTAAACGTTGCTGGCGTTGTTACTACATGAGTATTAGATGCACCAATTAATTGTGATACTTGTCTTGCTCTTGACATATTTTATAGTTCCGCTGAGAAGTTCAACGATGATTGTGTAGTTGCATTCTGAACAAGTGATATTGGGCCAACAGACATGCTTGATGCAGTCACTGGCGCCAATGCTATGTACTGGTATCCTGCAATAGCGGAATATAGACTGATACTACTTACAGCGATTGCTCCTGGATCCATAACGAAGCTGCCTGTCGTACTGAATACTGGCGTCGTTCTCATTGGAACTGGCAGATGTACGTATAGGTCCATCGACGACGTTCCAGTCGAGCGGCATAGTCCTAATGAATATCTAGCATAGGAAACGTTTCCTGGGTTATTGATGGTAGCATAGTATCTTTGACACAAGGACAATTCTAATCCATATGGGCGATGATCGAACGATGTTGCTGATGGGCCTTTTTCAAATTGAATGCCTGTAATATCTAGTGTTGCTCCGACTGTACCGAAGAAATCAACATCCCCAGTTACAGCACGTTGACTGCTTAGCGTTGCCCATGTGTTGGTTGCTGCTGCCAGAGTCGTTCCGGAACAGGATGTGCGGAATTCAATCCGAATGGCCTCAGCGTTCATCGTTGTGCCAAATGATGCCGTCGTGTCCCCTGGAATCGTAATCGTCTTATATTCCCAAGTATTCGCAGCGTTTATCGTAAACGACGGCTGAATATATCGATTTGTAATGGGACTGTATATGAATAGGGATCTCTGGCCGATGAGACTCGAGCGAATCCAAAACGAAAGTGTAGCTGGTTGCGCATTGGATGTTCCGTACGCAAGATCGCTGAGGTTTCCGACCTCCACTTTATGAGATATAAACGAAATGTCTCGGTTCGTTCCGCCCACACCTGCCGTATTGACTGTAATCGAAAAACAGAACGGATATCCGATCGACGCAGCGTTGTTTGTTACAGCACAAGTAAATGCTGAGGGTGTGGTTGAATATTGCGACACTGCGGTGGCGCTAGGTAGTATGAACCGGTCCTGAAAGTATGTGCCACCAACAGTCGAAGAATTGCCGTTGTTAACAGTCAATGTAGTCACACCTCGCTGATTGATCATCATCGCACCATTAATGATGCGGTTCTTGAAACCGAATCCGGATGCAGCAGTCATTTGGTTGCTGCCATCGTTGAACGTCAACCCAGTATTTGATAGAGCGATCTTCGCAGACGTGACTGCGCTATTGCCTAATACGTTAGATGTTACTTTTGTTAGTGCCATATATTATCCTACAAGCCTTCCAAGGAACGACAACCAACCATTACTATCGCTGAATACAGCCTGGTTGCCGCCGACCCCATCTGATACATATACCGTATCTCCGACAGCTAGCGATAGCATTATAGTACGTTCTGCCTGATCGTATGTGGAGTTGGCTGGACGTGCCCCTCCGCCCACTACACTCGTGCCATTTTTATAAATGAATACGTTAATATAACCAGTGCCGCTAGCCATAGCAGACACGGTAAATTGATATACGCCTGCAATAGGAGCTGTAAACACACCAGTAGTGGCATTGAAGCTGTTTCCTACATTAACATGCACAGTTGGCCAGCTTGTGTATGTGCCAGTTCCATTGACAACGTTTGCTGTTTTTACAGCACTGAATGCTGGTTGGTATGGCATAGTGACGTAACCATTGCCGTTTAGTTCCATGGCCTTGATTTCGTTTGATTTTGCTCCACCCAAGTTTGTCGTGTATATACGAAGCGACTGATTGTATCCGCCGTTATTATATGTGCGTATACTACCCAAGTAATTGATAGCACTACTATCGGTCATCTGAAGAACCGTCGTTTCAATTGCAGTCTGCGGACTTACAGTTTCAGTAATAGTGCTTGTTATCGATACGGCATTACTAAATGTAGCAGCACCAACGTGTATGGTGTTTGCATTGAATGTGACTACACCAGTGTTGGCAAAAACTACAGTGTTGCCTGTTGTATTGGCAATCGCGTGCGGCGTCGCCATAATCGATGTGCCAGAAACAACTAGGTTGCCTGACATCGTATCGCCAGACTTTAGCAATGCATTAGCAACATTGAACGTACCATATGCAACAACTTCGACGGCATCACCTGCAGCTGCAGCAACTGCTAGAATGATTGTCGAACCATCATTTGCTGTATAGTCATCGCCAACAACTAAACGAATACCGTTCAAATATACATCAACAAAGCCGATTGTATATCCAGTAGCAATGTTGAAGTTTGTTTGAGCGGCCGTTGCTGTAAATTGAGACTTGCGATATACGCCATCAGTAACGACAACATCGGCACGAGAGCCCATATTGATCGCTTCGATGATAGCTCCGCTAGGAGGAGCTTCACTGAATGATAGTGTGTTAGCAGAATACGAATATGTGTCGGTGTGCTGACGAACACCATCGATCGAAATAAGCAACGCTGCTTTATTTCCTGGAACGGACGACAATGTGAAAACAGTATTCGATCCATTACCTGTGAATAGATCGCTTGGGAACGTCCCGAATGTTGGTTGTACGCCTGAGTAGCTCATTGTATTATCCTATCAAATGGCCTGTGAAGCGTGTTGTGTATACGTTGTAAGAAAGGCCGTTGTTGCCATATGATGTTAATGTGAGGTAATCATTTACCGCGCAGTAAATTATACCAGTCAAAGAACCGCTGTTGTATATGGCGCTATACGCGAGCGCTTGAAACTGGCTAGCCCCATTCTTGTTTACTACTACTGACCCAGTCGTGCCCGACGAAGTGCTCTGCTCAATCGATGCGCTCACCAAGTAGTATCCTGCAACGGGAGCAGTGAACCTGCCGGTGCTCGTTGAGTAGTAGGAACCGTTGTTAATGAACACAGTGCCACCAGTATAGTTATATGTCGTGCTTGCGGACACAGTCATACCATAATACTCAACGCACCAGCTTGGTTGGTATGGCATCGTGATGCGACCGTTAGCGTCGACCATCATTCGATGTGCAGAATCATCAGCAATTGACCACGCATTAGATGTGTCGCCGCGCAATCCAACATACCAGTTCTTTCCAGCATTCTGATATGTGATTGTTCTATTCGTAGTATTAGAATCGGCTACGCTACCAACACCCAAGTTTGGCACTGTAAGAGCACCAGTTAGAACATCGCCTGCCTTGTTAGCGGGTGTGTATCCAATATTTGTTGCTGTTATTTTAGTCAGTGCCATGATTATAGATCCGCATTAGCTGCCAAATACGCAGCTGTATTGTTTGTTAAACAGAACCCACTCTGGCCTGCTGTAACACCCGACAAACCACCACCAGTGTACATTGATATGCCTTGTGGGGATGCAGTGTCTAGCACAAATCCGTTGAACGTCGAGCTTACGCCACTGCCCCAATAGAAGCGGTAGTAACCAGTACCACTGACGCACGTTATGCCGCTAGGTGCTGCTCTCATCTGTACAGGGAACATATACGACAATCTGAAATCGGTAGTTCCAACAAATGCACCTATACCAATGGGTGCACCCGAACCTGCTGCTATGATTTGATAGTAGCGCTGGCACAAAGCCAGTTCTGTGCTGAACGATCTCGCTTCAAATGGAGTAGCCACATTACCCCTTTCAAACTGAATGCCTGTGATCTGCCATGTCGCATTCAAGTTAGCTTGTAGCTGCACACTAGTTGACGTTCTAAACGCATCGTATGTCTGCCATGCATTTGGAGTCGTAGTTACATTACCAGCGGAAGATGAGGACCCATTCGTTCCAGACCCCAAATCCCAATCGATACGGATACCATTTGCGTTAGTCGTGCTCCACGTTCCAAATGTTGGGCCAGGAATATTCAACGTTATATATTGCCACGTATTTGCACTATTAATTGTATACGTTGCAACGTAGGTTGCGTTTGCATTATCGCAACGTACCGCCACAGGGTAGGTGCCAGTTAATGATGCCTTAACCCAAAACGACAACGTGACGTTAGCAGCGCTGGCTGTTCCCCAGCCAAGATCTAAAGTGTTTAACCCCTCAATGATGTGCGATAAAACAATAGTTTCAGTTGTTGTCGTCTGTGCGGCCGTGGTTGTGATTTTGCCAGAATATTTAAATCCAGCTGGGGCGTCAACGACTTGTTGGAAAGTAAGTCGTCCTGTCGTGAGCGCCGAACCACCTATACGAAACCGGTCCGCCAAATACCATCCTGCCCCGCCAGTGACACCTGTTTGTGGGTTACCCGACGCGCGCTGATCGAATGCCATCGCACCATTGATAACACGATTGCGCATTCCGAATGAACTGGCAGTGCTGAATTGTGTGCCGTCTGGGAACGCGATAGCGCCATTGGATGTGATTCGCAGCCTCTCTGAACTGGCGGTCGTATTGCCAGTATGGAAAATGATGTTGTGAGCAGTCTGAGTACCGAGCACCAAGTCACCACCATTAACAAACACATAGCCGCTGTTCGGCGTCATAATGCTGTATGCAGCTTGGCTGTACGTATTGCTGTTGATACCCATATCGATGTATCCAGCATTATCATTACCATCAGAACGAGCAAGAATAGCATCAGTTGATGCATTGTTGCCGTTATTTAAATTCTGTGCGTTAATTTGAATCCAACTGTTAGCTGTGCTTGCTGCTTGGATGATTGGATTGCTGAAGGTACCAACCGCATTACCAATTAACACCGGCGTAGTTGTGACTTTCAAAGAAGATACGTTTGCGATCGCACCGTCTGGAATACCAGTCACACCGATAGCGTCTACAACTGCTGTGACTTGAATATAATCGCCAGCCGCAGGCGTGCCAGTGAATGTTACTACCGAGCCTGAAACAGAGAACGCATCGTAGTGTTGAACGACGCCGTTGATCGTGATGATTAGTTGGTTTTGTGTTGCAGGCGAGAAACCAAGATCGAAAGCTGTGTTCGATCCATTGCCTGTAAAGTTGAATCTTCTTACGTCACCTGAGCGCGAGGCTATTTTGCCACCATATCCCATTTAGCGCTCCTTATGCAATTTCAAGAATAGATGCAAACGCTTCCAAGTAGTTCGCTGTAGTCGCAGTTAACGATACCTTGTCCCCTGCTTCCAAATTCAAAGGCTTATCATAGAAGTATGACGATCCGCCTGGAACTGGAATCAAGTATCCAATTTTATAGTATGCAGCTGCGGATGTATCATATACTTCAATCGTAATCGAAGAGCTAGACACGCCATTGACGTTTGCAATGTTTAGTGTATGAATAACTGCAGCTGTGTTAGCTGGGCAAGTATACAAGTCCGTTCTAGACGTCGTTGTTAATGCTAGGCCTTTATTTTTGAACGTGTTTGCCATTGTTTATCCACCGAAGACGATAGCCATAGCAGTTGCTGTTCCGGCCGCGTCTACTTGTAAGTTAGTTTGAGTCGCGCTAACATTCGATACTGTGATCGCATTAGCGGTAAGTAATCCGGAAGTATTTAGGGTGCCTGTAATTGTTGTGTTACCGGCAGCGAGTGTATTGTTTGCAGTAAAGTTACCAACGACCAAGTCTGCCATCTGAATACCAGTTGCAGTATTAGCAACATCTACTACGTTATTTGCGAAGAACTCTGGTTGATAGTTTTGAAATAGGTAATACTTTTTCGTGAGTGAACTTCTAATCAAACCAGTATGACCATTCGCGCCAGCACCATTATTATAGTGAGCAGCAAAACCAATATCTAAAGAATCAGATACTTCATTGTTGGAAGCAAGGTATAGCAACGAATCGGTAACGTTGATCGAACTTGTGTTAACAGTCGTTGTCGTTCCATTAATTACCAAGTTTCCTGCTACTGTTAGCACACCGCCAACTTGTAACGAACCAGAAACGTTTGCGCTATTTGCGATGGAAACGGCACCCGTGAATGACGCACCAGCCAGATCTGCCTTGAGACCGAGCTGTGTATTGACGTACGTGTTCGATGCTGCATATGCAACAGCGTTCGTAAATGCATCTGCTGCTCTGCTTGCTGCATTCGCGTACGCTGTCGCTGCGATTGTGTTTGCATATGCAACGGCGTTAGCGTATGCCGTCGCGCCTAACGAATTGGTGTAAGTGACGGCATTGGCATATGCAGAGCCAGCGAGAATCTGAGCGCTGACTAATGTCTGGTTAACGGCGTTTGCTGAAGCGGCAACTGTTGCGCTAGTGTTAGACGTAGTGTCTACCAGCTTTACAATACCACTCGTTGTTGAGTTTGCATTATAAAGCGACGTCGACATTAACGACAGAAAGCCAGACGGAACCGCCTCAGTCGTTTTTAGTCTTGAAAAGTCTATCTTGCGCACGCGTTGTTGCCTTTAAGCGTTAGGTTGTGCTGCCTCAGCTGCTGCTTGACGTTCTGCTGCCGATTGGATTGGAGCTGCAACAACGATGTCTTCTTTAGAGCCAGAGATTGTTTCGCCAGCTGCAAGTTTGCGTTGAACTTCTGCTGCTACGATTTCTTCGATAGCAATGCGGCAACGCTCGTGAACGGCATTATCGATCCATTCTTGTTGAGAGAAAGCGATGAATCCAAGTGCCTTGTCTTCGGCTGCGGAAAGAGTAATTGTGTATGTTTTTGACATAATGATTCCTTTATTATTAGGTGATGTATTTATTCGTTTAAGAAACTAGCATGACTGTCATTGTGAGGCCAGAACCATCACCGCACCAGAACGTACCAGTCGAGATATAGTGGTCAATATAATCATTAGCTGCACAAGTTAGAATGATGGTTCTAGACATAGCAACATAGCTTCCAGAAGGCATCGACCCATACTCATATGCTACCGTTGTGCCGTTCTTTCTGATTTGATGTGAAGTCGGCTGAGAGTTTTCAGCATGGCCGCCAATCGTTACCATATATCTGCCAGCAACTGGGCATGTAAATCTACCGGTTGCAGCACTATAATAACCACCAACATCTGTTACGGTGACGTTGTGTAGTACGACGTTTCCAGACGCCAGTGTTGTTGGTGTCGTGTTTCTGATACCTGAAAACATCGGCTGGTTCGGCACCGTCATGCGGCCTGTTGAATCGATGTTTAATCTATTAAGAGTGTTTGTACATAGGAAGAGCGCATTGGTATTCGAATCATATCCAATGCGTCCTCTGAAATCCGATCCATCACCATTACCAAAGTCTACCCACGATATACCGACTGGTCCGGATACAATTTCGATGCCAACGTTGTTTGCTGCGTTTGGATCATATCCAATATACACACCCTTAGACGTAGGGCCAATGTTGGCCATAGGGCCAGATACCTTGACTTGGCCAGTGAAGTTATCGCCAGCTGCGTTAGCTGGAACATATCCAATAGCACTCGCTACTACGTTTGCTTGAAGCGAATCTGCTGTGATTTTACTTAGTGCCATACATTACTCTGGTTTTGGGAAAGTAGTCTTAACAGCCTCTATTGAAGCTCTCCACGCATCGTATCCGCCATGGTATAATGTATCTAGTTGAGCCTCTATTGATGGGTAGTACATCTTGCGATGTCTAGCATAATCTTGCTTCGCAGCATTAATCTTATTATCTAGAAACTCTTTGGTTGGCTTGAGGGACGGATCCGAATTCCATACGAGCGTATCGTAATTTTCAGGATCGGCGATACTCCAGTCATAGAAGGAAAACTTCTTTTCTAAAACAGTCTGGTAGTTAATGTAATTATTCTGCATTATTTGATCCAGAAGTAGAGACTACGATAATAGTCAGTGAGGCCAGTTTGCGTAACACTGGCAGTAGCGGAGGATGACCACAAAGTTGCGCCGCTGGTGTCGTCGACACCCACTTTACAGTTCATTGAGTCGCAATCTTGTCCAGCAGTCGTATATGTGCTACCTTGTGGAAGAATAGCAAGAGACCCATCGCCACCAACCCCCCATCCAAGTGTATTGTGGGGCTGTGTTAATCCAGCCCACCAATTATATGATGTGTTTTGTGCTGTACCGCCGCCAGCAGAGTCAGACAGATTATTCCAGCGTTGGCCGACTTGATATCCAAACTTCAAGTTGTATGCCCAGTTAAATCCACGCAAACAGCAGCGTGGTAGCGCACCTGCTTGGTTAGTCGGTGCTGGCCATCCAGAGCAATATGCGGCATTGATGTTGCCGTTGTTATCGCCCGACGTATCGTTCATATAATTGCCAGTACCTGTCTGCCAATTCCATACTTGCTTCCATGCACATGCGTTTGAGTAATTGAAATACCAATCCATTGTGGCATTCGGTCCAGTCTCGATGATGCTCCATGCATTTTGAATGCGGAACTTGTTCATCTGATAATCACCCCAGTTTGCTGACCACATTTTACGGTCAGGTTGAGGGGTACCATCGTTCTGGTTCATTACAAGGTCGAATGGGTTCAATACTTGTCTAGTCGACAGTCCATCATCGCGCCAGTTCTGTGCCATCGGAAACATAGCGACGAGAATCCAGCCAGACTGACCATTCTCGTCTAGCGTATCGAGATCACAAAAATTTTGAACAGTACCGCCATTGGGGCTATTTAACCAGAAGAATCCTTTGCCGCGGCCACCAGCCTGCCAGATTTCTACAGCTGAGTTAGCAGCATTTTGCGGCGATGATCCTGGATAGTTGCCAGATAACCAACGCGAACCATTATACTCTTCGACTACGTTAGTGTTGCTATTAAATCGAATCGATCCATTTGATCCTGCACGTTGAGCTGTCGTTCCGATAGGAAGTGTTATCGATCCATTAGATGTAAACGCGACTGTATTTGCAAAGGTAGCAGCGCCAGTAACAGCAACGTTAGCTGCAAACGTAGTGTTGCTCGTGAACGCTGGCGTACCAGACGAGCCGATAAAATCCGATAGCGTTCTAGAATTACTCACAATTAACCTCTATTAGCGATTTCTGCTTGTTGTGCTTGATATGCCGATACGACTTCCGATGTCCATGCTGCAGATGCAATTGCTTGCACATTTGCAGGCATTTCTGATACATCAGAACCAGGAGCAAAGCTCCAGCGATGATATGTTTGGGCGATCTGTTCGCCGTCTTTTAGAATACGAGTAGCTTCACGAACTTGTAATGTGCCGTTCTCTACTACTTCGATTTTGTCTATTACTTTTACTTCTGATAATGCCATTTTGTTTCTCCTTTTAGTGTCCGCCTAGTAAATCCATACTAGGTAATTGTGAAAATCAAGCAACTCTATAGGTCACAGAGCCTATAATATGCGTCCCGTTTTGTAACGCTGCTGGGCTCAAGTAGCTTACGCCCGCTACAGCAGAGTTTGTATATGTAATTACAACACCCGACGATCCAGGATCTATGTAACAACCCACATACGTTGCTGTGGTGGTAAGCAGGCTAGCCCAATACCCCACAGCACCGCTTACCCACGTATATCCATAATTGCTAAATGGAAGGCCGCCTATGAACAGCAATCCAGTACCAGTATGCGTGGACGTGCAATTGAATGAAAAATATGCAGTAACTAGCGAACCGATCTTCACATATGCACCCTTGTTGTTAGTCGCGCTATATGTTCCGGTTCCAGCAGTAGTCGATCCATATGCATATGGCGACCATGTTCCTTTTTCATAATCGTCTAATGTATTCGGATCAGATGTTGTCACTTGTGTATTTGGAAACGCAATACCAACCCCACTAGCAGCTACGTTACCGCCCGCAAGAATAATTGCGCCAGTAGTATTAATGCGCAACTTTTCCGATGCTGCAGTAGTATTGCCAGTGTGGAAAAGAATGTTATGTGCTGTCTGCGTGCCGATAACAAGATCGCCACCATTAGTAAACACATATCCACTACCGGGCGTCATTATGCTATAACCAGCTTGGTTGTAGTTGTTGCTGTTGATACCTACGTCGATGAAGTTCGATGTGTCTGTACCGTCATTTCTTGCAAGGACCAAGTCGGTCGATGCGTTGTTACCTGGGTTTATGTTCTGTGCATTAATTTGCAACCAGCTATTTGCTGAGCTTGCTGCTTGAACCAATGGGTTTGTAAATGTGCCATTAGCTGCACCGATTGTTAGCGGAGCCTTAGGAGCAGTATTACCAATACCAACGCTACCATTAGCAGCGATGATGTTATTATTTGGAAAGTTGACTGTACCAGAGAACGTATCGCCAGAACGACGGATAGCATCAGCCATCGACACTGATCCATATGCAACTGTTTCGATAATTGCGTTTGCAGTAGCGCCTGCTGTCAATACAATCGTTAATCCGTCCGTAGCAGAGAAGTCAGTACCAGCAACGAGCTTGACGCCGTTATAGTATACATCAACATAGCCGACAGTATATCCACCATTAGGTGTAAAGATAGTTTGGCTAGCAGTTGCAGTTATCGTTGTAACTGTTCTGACTGTTTGGCCGAATGGCGGGATGCCCAAATAAGACATTACTGTTGTTCCTCAGCTGGTAATGGTCGATTGCCTTCGGCAACCCACTTTAAGTATTCTTGATAGTCTGTGTTAGCTGGATCAAATGGAATATGTGCACCATCCGACGTGCGGTACACGTAATTTATTTGCTGAGTAATTGGATTTTGTATGAGCTGATACATTTATAGCTCCGCATTTGCAGTGTAGTTTCCAGACAATAAGTACGAAGCCCAAGCCGTCATGCCTGTCGATCCTATAAACACAGACAGGCATGTAGAGCTAGGAGAGTTTACAGTCGTGCTTGTGCTTGCGCCCCAACCTGCACCCTTATATACGTCCCAGACGCCAGTAGCACCATTCACACCATAGAATGCTACCGTCGGAACAGAACGCATCTGAACAGGATATGTCAATACTATACCATATGAGTTGGTTGCATTGTATGCAGTAAACGTGCCGTTGATGCCTGCGGCAGCGCCGTTCGCAGGTGCCGTTCCAGGCTCAAAAGATTTAATGAAGTATCGTTGGCATAGCTGCAACTCGGCGCTATATGGACGATAGTCGAATGCTGTAGCTGTCGAACCTTTTTCAAACTGCACACCAGTAATTTGCCATGTGGCGCCAGATGTAGCAAACAAGTTAACACCTTGTGTGGAAGCATATTGGTTAGCTGAGGCGTTCGTGTTCCATGTCCCTGCCGTTCCAGTCGCATATCCGGCGCTTAGCAACGTATAGAATTCAACACGAGCGGCCGCTCCAATCGTCACGCTAGTCGGAGCAGTGGACGTGTTGCCAGGTATGTTTATAATGACCTGAGTCCAAGTATTGGAAGCCGCTATCGTATATGTGAACGGATATGTCTTTTCGCCAGGTGTGCCGCCTGTCAGAATGAAACTGGCAGAAAACGTACCTGTGACGCTCGACTTGACCCAAAAGCTCAATACTGCCGAAGCTGCTTGTGCTGTACCATAAGCGAGATCAGCAAAGTTGTATCCTTCGATTTGCTGACACAGTCCATAGTAGTGTCCTGTTGCTGTCGGTGCCGCTTGCGTTGCAGTTACGGTTTGTTTTAATGAGTAAGTGAATCCAGCTGGAGCATCTTGGACTTGTGACCATGTGGCTGCTGCTGTTGAGTTGGTCGATTCGATATAAAATCTATCAGCCAAATATACGCTACCAAAAGAAAGTCCTGTCTGTGGAAAATTTGTTCCACGTTGCCATATATTCATCGCACCATTGATGATGCGGTTCTTAAAGCCGAAGCCAGACGCCGCAGTGACCTGCGCTGTTCCATCATTGAATGTTAGACCGTTGGATCCGTCGACTACTACGCTCATTTGTTAGCTCTTTGTTTTTGTATTATTTATTCGATCGCAGCTAGCTGTTCTTCGGTAGGTCTAGCTAGAGTATGATGTTCCCACTTAGCAATATAGTCGCCTCGTCCGTCACTGGCATTCTCTAATGAGATAGTACCGCGAGGTGCAAACTCTGCATCCGTCAATTCTGGATAAATTGTTTTGATTTTTTCGTATAGTGACATCATGCTGCCCTAACCATGAACCCCTGTAAAGAGGTGTAAATTTGACTTCCGTAGATGGTATTCGGACTTGTGCCGCCGACCACATATGCCCAGACTTCGATATAGTCAGTCGATCCGTTCAAGTATACCAATCCAAAAAATGGGTTCGACGTTCCAGCTTGTGGAACCAAAATTACTCTATGAGACGCGCCAGTTTTTCGAATATCAGCATATGTATATGATGCGGACGAATTACATTCCCACATGCCTTGAATTTGATAATACCCAGCAACTTGTGGTTGAAATCTATAGTTGGTCGCAGAATCGAATGCGTTGTGGGTATCAAATTCCTCAGCATTCCAAGCAATCTTGGTCCAAGTATTTGTAGAAATTGACTGGTTGCCTGAGAGATACGCGCAAAACGCGGGGCCATTACCAGCTATATTGGGAGCTAGATCTGCCTGCTGTATAGATGCATCTGTTAGGCCACCAACTGCCAATCCAGATATCGTGCCACCGCCGTCAAGAATTAATGCCATATATTAAACCTTCGGATACTTGTCTTTGACTGCTTGAATTTTAGCAGCCATTTCGGCAGGGAATACGCCAGCATGAAATAATGCATCGAGCTGTTCGCCGATCGACGGATACTCTTGTTCTCGAAGTTCCTTATACTCATTAGGATCTTGCCACTGGTCGACCGATGCATTATCATATTCGATAACATTATTGTTTATATCGAAAGCAACCTCTCCTGAAACTCTAACGACGTCAGGATACAATGCCAAGATAGCTTTTTGTTTTTGTTCTAACGTCATCCTGCAATCTCCATCATTGTAATATACGTTACACCATAGTTATTATTGTTATAATCTGCATTGAATATTACCGACCCCCCAGCACCCGCAGTCATCCACTGTAGGCCATACGTGACCGGAGAAGTGGTAGCAGGGGAATCCAACCACGTAATAGTAACGCAGCCAGAGACACCACCCCCTGTAGGATGATAGAAGTCAGATACTGCGCCAGAAAACGCAGCACCACCTCTACTCAGGCGGTAGTTCGGATTCATACCAGCAGACTGATGTCTGGGCATGGTGTTGACTATAACTAAGATTTTACTCGATGTACTCGTAGGCGTAATTGTCCCTACATAGCCGGTGTCGACCCACGACGCGGACGACACAGTTGTAGTCGTCGAGTTGGCCGATTGCACCACTTGTAGTATGCCCCCAGTATAAATTGCTTTCTTACCAGCTTCAAAATACATGCCGGTGCTATTGACGTTAGCGATAACAGTATTGCCAACAGACATCGTAATGTTGTTGTTACTATCGTTGCCTACTGCTCCATTGAGTGTTGTAGATGATATTAACATTAGAGGATCACCAATCTTTGTCCAGGAGGTACTGTTACTGAAGCGCCGTTAGCAATGACTAGCGGACCAACAGTCAGACCGTTCTTACCAGTAGTTAGTGTGTATGGTGCTGTTACTGTTGGGCTAAATTCGTGAATTGCGCCGTTAGCTTGATTCACCGGAGCTGTGGTTACGCTTGTTGTGCGACCCTTAGCGTCAACAGTAATAACCGGTATGACGGTCGTATTGCCATATGTTCCAGCAGTGACGCCGCTATCAGATAGCTTTGCTGTCGTTACTGCGTTTGCTATAATTGAGTTAGCTGTTACCGAGTTGTCAGTAGGAGCCAGGATGCCAATTACACCAGCACTGTAATTAACATAGATGTTATTTGCACCGGCTGTTGGAGCGCCAGAAAACGTAAGCGTTTGTCCGCTCACGGAGTAGCTGCCATCAAATGGATTTTGTTGGACGTTGTTAACAACAACTTCAATATCGCGTGTATTATATACGGTGCGCGATAGTGTAAACTGAGTATTCGACCCGTTACCGTTAAATACGTCTGATGCAGACGCTTGGTTGGTTAATGCGCCAGAAGCGCCGATCCATGCCATTAGACACCTACCGCTGCACTAGTTACAAAGTCTGCACTCGATGCTGCGCTCGAAACGCATTTCAGCACATCGCCTGTAACCAAGAAGTGTTTAACGTCTCCGCCAATCAAGGCGAGAGCGCCTCCGACCGGAATCGTTACGCCCTTGATTAGGTAGTAGTTCGTTGCGCTGCGCGTGATATACACATCGACTGTGATTGCTGCGCCAGATATGTTTGCGACTTGGCAGCCTACCAAAGCAGTCGTTGCAGATGCCGTAACGATAGTAGCCGGCGTTGTACCGACTGCTGAATTAAGATAACTGGTTTGTGTAGAAGCCATTGCTTATCCGTAAATGATTGCGTTGAGGAACGCTGAACCTGCAGGATCAACTTGCAAATTCGTTTGTGTTTGTGAGACGTTAGCTACTGAGATTACGTTTGCAGTAACTGTCCCTGTTGTATTTAGACTGCCTACGTTTGCCTGTCCTGTGACAGTTAGTGTGCTGTTTGCGACCAGATTACCGACAACCAAGTCTGCCATTTGAATGCCTGTAGATGTATTTGCAACATCTACGTTATTGTTCGCGTAGAACTCTGGTTGATAGTTCTGGAACAGATAATACTTCTTCGTAGTTGCAGATCTGATTAGACCTGTATGTCCATTTGCTCCAGCTCCAGCGTTGTAGTGAGCTGCAAATCCGATATCGAGAGAGTCGCTGACTTCGTTATTCGAAGCAAGGTATAGCAACGAATCGGTAACGTTAATCGAGGTCGTATTGATCGAAATTGTGTTGCCGTTGACAACCAAGTTTCCAGTGATTGTCGCGCTACCGTTCAATAGCATTGAGCCAGAGAACGTAGGGTTGGCTAGCGGTGCGAATGTCGAATTGACATATGTGTTTGATGCAGCATAGGCGATTGCATTAGCGTATGCTGCAGCAGCGTTGCCAGAATATGCGATTGCATTAGCGTATGCAGTTGCTGCCTTAGTATCCGCATAAGCAGTTGCATTAGAATATGCGGTTGCAGCTTTAGATGTAGCGTCTGCTGCAGCAGTTGATACGGCATTTGAGTATGCGGTCGCAGGAGCTGTATTTACTGCATAGTATGATGCAGGCTGTCCAGCAAGATATGTTGCGCTATTTGCAAGATAAGCTGTACCAGTGTAAACAGAAGAGTTTACAGAGTTTGAGCCAAGCAGAATTGTGTTGACGGATAGGTTCGATTGCCCTTGATAGGTACCAAGGTCATTCCTATAGACAAGAACGTCGTTATTAGACGAGCTGCCTTGTTTGAGTTTCTCTATCCGTAACTTAGACATCTATTATGCTTCTGGTTGTGATTCCTGTTGCTCAGCAGCTTGCAATTGAGGTTGAGCTTGTTGGCGGATCGAGTCGATGATCGGTGCCACAGTCTCAAACGTTTGCTTGCCAAGAGCAGCAAGAATAATATTGGTTTGATCTAGCGTAAAAACAAAATTCAAGTTCATAATATCTCCATAATGTGAGGTTGATAACAGAAGGTATTTATGACAGCAAAATACTACCCTACCATGTATCCCCACATATATGTGTGCCCTGCGTATATGTTTACAGCAGGAGCACCAATACGTAATCTCAAATCAACATAATCGCCGGCATTGAGCTTAACTAGCAATTCGCCTCTCGTTTGGTTGTCGCCACCAGTAACTGCACCACTGTACATAATGAGCGAATCTCCCGAACTTAGCTGACCGCCGTTTACGTTGAATGCATATGATTGCGTGCCTTGCCCGCTACCATTCCATACATATATCGCCGCAGCGAACAAATACGTTCCGGCCACTGGCGCTGTAAATCTATACGATGTATTGTTCCAAAACCCACCAAGATTAAACCCATTACCATCAGTAAGCGGAATGATCGCCCCATTCGAGAATGAAGTCGTTGATGATCCTGAAACACGAAATGATGGTTGGTATGGCATGGTTACATAACCAAGAGAATTGATGCGCATACGCTCCGTTTGCGCTCCACCATCAGTGCGCGTCTTAAACACCATGGATGCACCATACGAACCACTAGTAGCATTTTCTTTATATGCTTCTATGGAGGCGAAGCTTGTAATTCCTCCGCCAGAATTATATACTCCACCCATATTAATAGCACCACCAGTTCCCACTGCAAGGGCGGTGCTGTCGACTGCTAGCATCTGCCCTACTGGAATTCCTGACGACAATGTTTTTGCAGATTTTACTGAAAACTTTGCCGATTCGACCTGAACAGTATCTCCTACAAAGAAGTTGCCAGAACTGTCGATACGCATGCGTTCAGACGCACTTGTAGTATTACCAGTATGGAATAGGATATTATGAGCAGTCTGTGTACCGAGTACTAGGTCGCCGCCGTTGGTGAACAAGTATCCACTGCTTGGCGTCATGATGCTGTATGCAGCCTGAGCATATGTGTTGCTATTGATGCCCATATCGATATAGCCAACGCTATCGTTACCATCCGATCGAGCAAGGATCAAGTCTGTTGACGCGTTATTGCCGTTGCTCTTATTTTGAGCGTTAATCTGCAGCCAGCTATTTGCACTACTTGCAGCCTGAACTAGTGGATTCGTAAACGTACCATTCGCAGCACCAATCGTTAGCGGCGCGTTAGGAGCTGTGTTGCCGATACCGACGTTAGTATTAGCTCCGCTCCAGAATACGACGTTTGCGTTACTCAACATAGATGGTGTAACAGATCCATCAACTGGCACTAGCGTTGAACTCTTGATACCAAGATGAAGAACTAGAATGTTATTTGTTCCAGTAGGAGGAGCGCCAGTAAACGTCAGCGTAGTGCCGCTTACCGTATAAGCAACACTTGGTGTTTGATATAGGCCACTAATATACACAGCGATAGACGCAGCAGATGCTGGCGCCAACGAAAGTGTATATGCGACCGTCGTACCATCACCACTGAAGGTGTTGGTTTGATAGTTTGTTGATACTAATGGATTTCCGATTAATGACATGCCGAAATTATCCTTGTTGGTTTCTTGTTGCGTCGCGGATAGCAGCTTCTGCGTTTAGCTGTGCAATTGTTTTTACCCAATTGTGCGCTAATGCTAATTCGATGATTGCTTCTTCAGATTGTGGGATTTGAATTCCTAGATCTAAGCACTTCGGAACGGCAATAGATAGGATTTGCTTCGTTGCTGCTTTTACATACGCTTCGACGACACCGCTGACCCACTGCTGCTGGTCAAGCATCATCACAGCAAGTGCTTTGTTTTGTGTTTCAGTGACCGATACAGTATATGTGATCATATTATTATCCCAGAAGCCATACTGCAATAGATGCGCCGTGCGCAGTGGCGTTTGCAACGCCATTTAGTCCTACGCGGACTTGTGTGCCGGCAGTGAGATATCTCATCGATATGGTGCCGTCGTTTTGGTATTCGTGGTGCATCTCAATAATCTCTTCATATGATCCGTTGAAGGAAAGGATGTAGATATATCGGCCGAGCACCGACGTTCCACCAAGCGATGTGTCGATTGCAAAGTTAGTTTCGATGGCATATACACCATCTACAGGAGCTGTAAATATTCCAGTCGATGTATCGAAGAAAGATGCACCGCCTGAGTTCTGTGCCCTCAGTGTCCACGTTACGAACGGGTATGTGGCAGGCGAAGCAATGTATGCAGTGCCACCAGTGTTATGAGCAGTTGCGCTAAAGAACGTTTGCATTGGCTTGCGTACGCGTCCTGCACCATCCCAAATCATCGATGTAAATTGTTCACCAACACCATTATCGTTCAGCATTCTCACGCGAAGAATACCATTAGTTGTCGAGTTACCACCATCCGCTAAGATGTTCCATTTGCGATGGTTTGCTGGTGAGTCTGTTTGTTCAATGATGAATTCTGCAGCGCCTGCAGCGCCGATGTGAATATGACGAATTGGGGTAACACCACCAACGCCAACAAAGCCACCAACAACGGCAGTATTACTCATGTTGAGGCCGCTATTGATAGTTACGTTAGCAGCGAACGTTACGTTGCCGTTCGCTGCAATTGTTACACTATTAGCAGTGCTATTTGCAATTCTTACGCTACCAGTCGAATCGATCGACACAGAACCGCCTGCAGATGTAATCTTGCTTGCACCAGTTGAGTCTTGCCCAATTACGCTTGGATCTAATTTTGTTAATGCCATAGATTAGACTTCGTTCCATTGTTGTGTTTGCTCATCCCACGCATATCTTTGCCCATCTTGAGGTTTGTCGATTGGCGGGTTCCACATACACGTGTCGTCATCGAGCGTCCAGCTTGGATATGGTTGAGGGGGAATGAATGCATCCTTTAATTTGTCGTATGTATATCCTACTCCAGCAAAGTTCTTGCGAAGAGGCGTCCCTCCGTGGATGTGGATACCCCCTCTTGTATTATAGGATGTCTGTATCCATTCGCCAGGAGAAGTGTCTATGAACGAATCGAAAAACTCTGGCTCTGCTACGATTACCTGAACTACAGTGTTGTCGACTACTTTTGCAAAATGTCCCATTATTTTACCTCTTATACAGCGTATGTGATGATAACAATGCCGGACCCACCATAACCACCTACGTTGTTGCCACGAGGGTCTGTGCTACCAGCACCATCGCCGCCGCTGCCTCTATTTGCGGTACCGTCATTGCCACCAGTAGTCCATCCATCACCACCACCCTTGCCGCCTGCGGCATATGTTGTTGTAGTGCCAGATATCGAGCTCGTAATTCCGCTACCACCGTTCGCATAACCAGTGGTGCTGCTTATACCATCGCTGCCAGCACCACCAGCTCCGCCACCACCACCGCCAGTTGAGGATGTTCCATAGGCATCCGAACGGCCAGCACCGCCAGCATATCCCTGTCCAGATGTTCCAGATCCGCCAGCAAGATAACCACCAGAATACCCCGAGCCGCCGCCACCCGATCCGCCAGAAGCACCAGATCCGCCATTATAATTGCCACCGCCGCCACCGCCAATTGCAGTCAATCCGAACGCCGTTGTGTTTGATCCACTTGGCGCAATACCACCACCCGACGTCGAAGATGCTGCACCAGCCCCGATTACGATATTGTATACGCCTGGGACTAAACTTACGGTTTGTTGAATTACTCCGCCGGCGCCACCGCCACCACCAACGTCCCACCCACCAGCACCAGCACCTCCGACCATTAAAACGGTCGCGGATCTTGATCCTGATGTTACGGTAAGCGTGCCGCTCGATGTGAATGTGTGGACGTTATTGCCGCCATTAGTAGTGATTGTTCCGCCAGTCGCTGTGATATCATTCGTACCATACCATGTCGTTCCATCTGCATATTCGAGCACACCTCGTTGGGAGTTGAAGCGAAAGCCACCCGCATTAGCTGACGGTCTGTTGCTTGTATTGCCAACTGGTATTATAAACACACTTGTATTGGACATCACAAGATTGCCACTATAGTTAAGTGGGCTTGCGAACGAATTAGCGTTTAATTTATCGATTGCCATATATTTTATTACTGGGTTGTGCGGTATGTAGCAGCGAATACCAAGTATCCAGACGTCCAACTTTCATTAATTTCACTCTGCGTTCGCGAGTTTCCTGATGGTAGGAAAGATATCCCTGTCAGCGTAGCTCCGAAGCTCAATCCCGTGGCGACACTGGTCGCAAACGCATTGTTGTATGTGACGCTTCCGCCGAGTGTGCTCCAGATGGCAGCAGAATTGTCTGCTGGAAAAGGAAGCCCACTGATTAAATTATACCCAGCACCAGCCGCCGACACCGACGCTACGTGTAGGTTTACTGATATATGAACCAGGCGACCCACTTTAATATAGGTACCTTGCAGTACGTCTGTTGTGAGTGTCGGAGCAGTAGTGGCGCGAGTGACTACCGGCGTCCAAGTGCCTTCTTCATAATCATCTAATGTGTTTGCATCCGAGGATGCGTTTTGTGTGACTGGAAATTTGAGTTGTCCTAAAGGTAAGGACACTACACCAGTAGACAATATCGAGAGCGGATTTGTATCGAGAGCGGATCCGTTAGACACACGGAAGTTGATGTTTCTGCCAACCGTATTGTGGTCGACGTAACTATCACCAGCAGACTTGAAGCGGAGGTTATTTTCAGCAAGTATCGATCCAGCTGCGCCAACTGTCTGATTGCCTGCTATTGTCTGGTTGCCTGCAACTGCATGGTTGCTGCTGCTATCCCAACTTGGTGCGCCTGTAGACAGCTTTGCAGGCGTAACAGCACCATCAACTAAAGTAGTAGTTGTGACTGATCCTGAAATGGGAACAACGCTCGTTGCAGTAAAATTCTTGTAGACTACAACTACGTTATTAGAACCAGCAGAAGGTGCTGATGTAAATGTAATTGTGTTTGCTGATACGTTATATCCTACGCCGGGTCTTTGCCATACGTTTTCGACATACACATCGACGTCGAAGTTTGTATTGATCGTTCTCGTTAGACCAAACGCAGTATTAGAAGCGTTGCCATTAAACTGATCAACGCCCCCTGTAAATGATTGTTGTGTTAAGCTATTTCCGATGTAGCTCATTATGTCGTCTCGAGATAAGAAACAGTTGCATCAATCGCAGAAGCAGCACCTGATACTACCTTCAATACATCAGCTGCCTGGAGAACCAATTTCTGATCTCCACCAACAGGAACCAATGCACCACCTTGTGGGACAGTAGCTCCCTTCAAGATGTAGTAATCGACAGCACTTCTTGTGAAGTATAGATCTACAGTAACAGGATTCGATGTGATGTTGCAAAGGTTCCAACCAATCACCGTAGTGGTAGTTAGCGACGGAACAGTGTATACAGAGTTAGCACTCGTACCAACAGATTTTGCGACAGATGATTTGAATGTAGAAGCCATGTTTTATTTATCCTAGGGCAATAGCCATCGCTATCGGATCGATGTATGTTGTTTGTTGTGATCCATCATTAAATTGAATCGTATTAGCTGACAGCAATCCTGTATTAGCACGCAAGCTACCAGTGATCGTCGTATTGCCAGCAGCAAGTGTGTTGTTTGCGGTAAAGTTGCCGACAACGAGATCCGCCATCTGAATACCGGTCGACGTATTCGCTACGTCGATATTATTGTTAGCATAGAACTCTGGCTGATAGTTTTGAAATAGGTAGTACTTTTTCGTAGTTGCTGAACGAATCAATCCAGTGTGGCCGTTAGCGCCAGCGCCTGCATTATAATGAGCAGCAAAACCAATATCTAACGAATCGCTGATTTCATTATTCGAAGCAAGATATAGCAACGAATCTGTGACGTTGATTTGTGATGTGTTGACTGTGATGGTCGTACCGTTGACAACTAAGTTACCGCCAATTGTCGTTTGTCCGCCAACTTGCAACGTGCCTGTGACGTTGGCGAACCCTGTAATAGTTGTATTACCAGCAGCAATTGCGCCCGTGAAAGTTGCACCAGCAAGAGGAGCGAATGTTGAGTTAACGTATGTGTTTGATGCTGCGTATGCGACTGCGTTTGAGTATGCAGTAGCAGCCTTTGTGTCTGCATAGCTGACAGCGTTTGTATATGCTGATGCTGCAAGCGTTGCTGCATTCGAATATGCATTCGATGCCATGTTCTGAGCAGTTACTGCAGTGTCGTATGCAACCTTGACAGAGTTAACAGAAGCTGCGATGTTGGTGCTCGTATTGGCATACGAATCGAGGATTCTAACAACACCAGAGACAGTTGAGTTGGCAGCAACAATCAGCGATGTAGCATTCGACGACGTCCATGAGTTGGAGACGTTACTCCACGTCAACACGTAGTTATTAGAAGCACTTTCAGCTTTTAATTGTTTTAAGTTTATCTGGAGTGTCATGCTTGGTATTTATTATTGTTGTGGAGGAGTTGGCCACTCGATGTTCTGCGGAAACCCGCTCTGTGTAGTAATATCACGCAATGCCTGTCTATACGGAGCCCATGCCGACGACACTGCATCAGGAACATCCTTACCTTGTGTCCAGTCGCAATCCGATAGTAGTTTATTGCGCTTTGCACGCATGGTAATGATCGCGACTCGGACCGATACCGACTCCTCATAGTCGGCTGTCGGCATCCAAGCAGTAGTGTGGTCGTTATTGACAACTAATATAGTATTTGCTGGTTGAGCCATGGTGGGCTCAGTTACAGAAATATAACCTGCGGCTGTAAGTTGTTCAGATGTGGCGTTGGGCCACATCATACTTGCTCGAACCACATCGCCGTGTAGTATGCTCGCCGTCGGAAATGCGGTCACATTAGATTGAATGTATAATTCCATTTTTAAATTCCAAAGTAGAAGCCAGAATAACCAAACGAACCATTATATCCAGACAGGGTCCCCATCAGGCCTCCCATCGACCAGATCGAACCAGGAACTCTAACCATCAGCTGTTGTAGTGTCGTATTATAGTAAATGACGACACCAGGTGCAGGCGTGAATGTAGATAGATCGCCACCACCCATCAAATAAACTGTACCATAGAAGTAATCCGGCTGGCTTATATAAGCGCCGTAGTTCATCTGCGGCATATTGCTAATAAAGAAGTCACCTCCCATAGCCGATCCACCACTTCCAGAGAACCAACATTGCATCATCGCGGGGTTTGTGCTGCTGGCTAAACCATAGCCAACCACCGCCATCGTGCCGTTTCCGCCATTCGACATGTTGGTTGAGATGTGGAGAGTGGCGCCCGATTGAATGCTGGATGATGAATACCACGGATACACCATTCCATTAGGACCATAGGCGCCAGAATAGGGACCGTTTATTGTGTTGAATGGCGGAAGTCCTGGTCCCCCGACCATAGCAGTTGATTCGTTAAGTGGCATCGGTTGTATCAGCCACTGCGCCGTAGCTGGTATAGTAACTGTCGCATCGCCCATACTATACGATATCGCAGTAGGTCCTGCGTTAGCAAAGAAGGGCGTTCCACCACCACCAATGCCACCAGAACTACCGCCACCTGTGGAACTGATCGTAATAGTCTTCATCATCGTGTCGGCACTCAATGTTATATTGCTGCCAGCAACAAGCTCAAACATGTCGGGGCCCATTGCAGTCAACGACTGCCCAGCGATCTTTACGCTCGTAAATGCTGATGACAAACCGCCTGTTGGTGTGTATTGTGTGCTAGTAACTGAGACAACGCGACCATATGAGTCAATCGACATTTGTGGTACGTTAATGTATGACGTACCATCAGTACCCCCATAAATGCCAGGCACTACCGACGTCGGGGCTAAAGCGACTGTGGTAGCAGTGCCGCCGTTGAATGTATTATTAACATTAAACAGGTATGTGACGCCACTTCCGGTCACATAGTTGGCATTGGTTTCATATGGTGCGCCGATAACGGCATAGTTGCCGGACATGCTTAAAGCTCGAGCAAACTTATCAGAAGCACCCTGCTCTCCAGCAGAGTTTGGTGAAAATATTGTTTTCTTTAACTTACCGTCTGCCAAGTCGAACATATAGGATATGCCTGGAAGAGGCCACCCTTGTCCGCCTGCATTATCGTTGGGTTCTCCTACTAATAAGTTATTTCCAGACACCGACACTGCAGTACCAAAATCCTGGCCAGCATTAACTATCGGGCTAGGCGAGTTTAGCTTATATACTAATGCTCCAGACGAAGCATCAAACACATACACTGCACCTACACCTTGCTTTGATGCTTGTCCAGGTCGCACGCTGCCCTTTGCCCCAGGAGCACCTGCGATCACATATACTCCGTTAGTGGCAACCGAATACCCCATATTTGATTGCGTGTATAGGATCGGGTCAGGAACAGCTATAGCAAACCCATAGCTTGTATAATTAGACGACGTAATGTTAACAGTTGACCCTGGGTACGCTGGGAAACTGCCTATATTAAATACATATACAGCACCATCGACCGACTGTGTGCTGTTGCCTTCGTTAAACGCTCCGACGACCAGAGTGTTTCCGCTGATACCCACCGACCAACCAAAATAGTCACCGGAAGGGTTACTATATGCGCTGGGATCGGTAATCATGTATTTCAGAGTACCTGTTATCGAATATAGATATACGACGCCCGCATTACTATATCCAGATACTCTAGTATTCCAACACCCAACAACAATATACGATGATGATATTGCTAGTGCGTTGCCGAAGTAATAGCTGTTAGATTGTGGATTAGTAAGTGTATTGGTCGCAGACGTAATTGAAACCAATGAACCCGTATACGTAGGCCACGTCGACATATCGAACACAAACACGCGGCCAGTGCTACCGCTATATGCCGTCTCGGACACTACAATAATATTATTGCTGTTGATTGCGACTTTTGCGCCCAATGAGATTGTACCAGTAATCCCAATACGATACTGCATTACGCCAGTAGAGTTCAGATATACATACACATAACCCGTTCCACCGTTAGCACCAGAAGCAGCCACAACAGAGTAGGTGCCATTTGTGGCCACCGACATCCCCATGTACTCCGACGTATTACTATCCGTTGGTAGCCATGTTGCTAACTTATCACCATCTTGCGTAGACAGTCCGTTACCGATGGTTAGTGCGTTTGTTGTAGACCCGCTGCCACCCCCACCGCCACCGCTAGCTGCATTGGCCCAATATACGTTTCCTGTACCGCCGGACGTCAGCACTTGGCCAGCAGTTCCTTGTCCTCCGTTGGCAACAACGGTGCCACCAACTCGTAGTGAGGACGACGTCATGCTACTATTGACAGTACTGTTGCCAACAAATACAGCCGTTGTATTGACGTATGCAGCAGCACCAACGGAAACGACCATGTTGTTAACAACAGTATTACCAGTTGTGATCCCCGCAAAGGCGACGTTTGCAGTTTGCGTCAGCGTTTGTGTTGCCGCTGCGTTAGTAAAGTTGGTTGCTAACTGGGCAGCAATTGTACGTGTTCTAATTCCCATTATCGAATAAACCTAATTCTAATTTCAGCCGATGCAATCGGAGCTGAAGAAAATGTAATAGTAGTACCAGAAACTGTATAGTCTTCGTCTGGATGGAAGTATGTACCATCAACGAATACCAGAATATTATCAGAAAATGTGCTGGAGCTCAACGTAAAGATCGTGTTCGATCCATTACCAGTTAGCGATTGTTTCGTTACCGCCGTCGCAGCGATAGTTACCGTAGATGTAGATGCATTCGCAGATAATGATACACCCGAACCAGCTGCTAGATTAAGGACAGCGTCCGATGTTGGAGCAGTTACTGTTACGCCATTTGCGACTACGCTCTTATAAGAAGCGCCTATTGCTCCTGACAATCTTAACGATTGGATCGATGCACCGCTCGGTGGAGCATCGACAAACGTCAGCGTTAAATCTGTTACGCTATAATCCGTCGTATAGCGTTGGAGCATACCGTTGATTGTCACAAAGCTAGTCGTACTATTCGCTGTGGCTGTCAACGTAAATGCAGTAGTTGTACCATCGCCAGTAAATGTATCCGAGCTCGTAATCGCTGCTGAAGGTAGAGCAGTTGCTGCGCTATCAACATGATATACCAATATGCTTTCGCCGCTCAGAGGTGCAGTTGTGAATGTAAGAGCAGTACCACTAATCGAGAAGTCAGTCGAAGGATCCTGCAGCAAACCATCCAAGTAGACTGTTGCTGTGCTAGTATTGGCAGTTCTGGATAGTGTATATCCTGTATTGCTTCCGTTACCAGTAAAGCTATCAATTGCTCCATATTGCGAGAAGCGATAGATCGCCGCACCAGATATATGAAGGACTTCAATTGCTTCGTTGTTTACTGGAGCAGTCGTAAATGTCAGTGTTGTGCCAGATACGTCATAATCTTCGTTATGGAATTGTACCAAGCCTTCAACGAGAACCAGGATTGTATTCGACGTTGCCGTTTGCGACAGCGTGAATGCTGTATTTGATCCGTTGCCAAGGAAATTATCACGCGCCGATATAAACGCATTGCCGACGTTGTTACCAAGCGCACCGCCACCACCACTTGCAGTCGAAGTAAATGTGATTGCGCCACTCGTAGCATTAGTCGTAATCGACATATTGCTACCAGCAACAAGCGTCAATGTGTCATTTGCTTGATCTGCAACTACGTTTGCTTGGCCAGCTACGATGAACGTACCGAAACTGTTACTGCTTCCACCACCTCCAGTGATACTAGAACCATCAAGTGTGATTACTGTACCATTCGAGCTAACATTGAGGCCACCAGCACCAATGATTTTAACTGTATTCGTCGATGAATCAGAACCAGTTAAAACGATGTTAGCCGATGCTGTGTTTGCTGCTGTCGATAATGTGTATGTTGTATTAAGATCAGTCAGCGATACTGTCGACCAATATACATTGCCGCTTGCACCACCAGACATCAACACTTGACCAGATGTGCCTACACCACCATTAGCAGTAATCCGTGTGTTGCCAAACGCTACTGTGTTAGCGAAAGTTACAGATCCAGTAAACGTTGCACCTGCAAGAGGAGCAAACGTCGAATTGACATATGAATTGGAAGCAGCGTATGCAATTGCATTCGAATATGCATTTGCTGCCTTATTGGTAGCGTCTGTTGCTGCTGTAGATACAGCATTCGAATAAGCCGTAGCAGCCTTCGAAGTAGCATCGGCCGATGCAGTCGATACTGCGTTTGAGTAAGCAGTCGCTGCCTTGCTAGATGCATCAGATGCTGCAGCACTTACAGCAGAATTGTACGCATCTGTTGCTAGTATTGTCGCATCTGTTGCTGCTGTAGATACGGCATTTGAATATGCTGTAGCAGCTATCGAAGCAGCATAGCTTATAGCGTTGGAGTATGCGTTGGCTGCTTTATTGGTAGCGTCTGTTGCTGCTGTAGATACAGCGTTCGAGTATGCGGCAGCAGCCTTTGTATCAGCGTACGAGGTTGCATTCGAGTAAGCAGCACTTGCTGCAGCAGTAGCAAAACTTACAGCATTGCTATAAGCATTAGATGCCTTGTCTGTCGCATCAGCTGATGCTGTCGACACTGCGTTCGAATAAGCCGCTGCAGCCTTTGTATCTGCATATGAAGCTGCATTAGAATACGCTGTAGCTGCTACTGTATCCGTATAGCTCGTTGCATTTGCATAAGATGTTGCAGCAACAGTATCAGCATAAGATGTAGCGTTAGCATATGATGTAGCTGCTACCGTGTCTGCATAACTCGTCGCATTAGAATATGCAGCAGCGGCTTTTGTATCCGTATAGCTTACTGCGTTGGAATATGCATTTGCAGCCTTAGCATCAGCATAGCTTGCAGCATTGGCGTATGCAGCATCAACATCCGTGTTGCTCGCGATCTTGAAGTAAGTAGAGCCGTCGTTAGTAAATGTCCAAGCATCTACCGATTCATCCCACAACAAAGCTACATTAGAGGATGTTCCTCTGTTGATAGAGACGCCAGCATTTTCTGATGGAGTGCCTGTTAAATCAGCATTGAGCGAAATGATATTGTCGCCAATGTTTAGCTCTGTCGTATTAATGTACGTTGTTGTACCAGAAACAACTAGGTTACCAGAAACAATTACATCGTTGGAAAACGTACCGACACCAGTCACAAGTAACGTATTCGATACTGCAAATGTATTGACTGTATTGACGGTAGCTTTATAGACCGAACCGTCGCCAGCAGTAATAGCAAGCGTGTTGTTCGATGATGTGTATGAGAATCCAGTAATGCCAGCTACCGCATTCGTTGTTGCAGCCGTTACACGACCCTTACTATCGATCGTGAGTACTGGGATTACAGAGCTGTTACCATATGTGCCTGGCGTAACAGCTGTATTAGCAAGTGTGATGTTGATCGCGCCATTTGCAAGATCAACAAATGTATTTGTACCAGTCGCATCGCCTGTGATGTCGATTTTGAGATCTGGTTTTGTTGTGATGTAGCTCCATTCCAAGTTACCAGCAAGCGTGGTAGCTGAAATATTAGCAAATGCACCATCTCTGAAAGAGACGTTAGCTGTTGTATTTAGACTTTGGCCAAAAACATCAATGACGGTGTTTGACCCGTCCTTTGTAAAGAACCGATTGTCTGTAAAGTTAATAGCAAGCTGTCCAACTTCAATATCTGAAGCTGATGGGACGCGCCCAGCAACGCTGCTACGTTTGATTTGTACTTTTGTTCCAGCCATGTCTCTATCTAGAGTTAAAGGCCACTATAGAGCAGCCCGTATATTAATGTATTATTTAGGTTGTCACAAATCCATCAGAATGTACCACAGTCTATTGATCCGAATGTTGGGACTCCTCCAATAATCTGCAGTACTTCGCCCTCAGCGCCAGCAGCAGTTACCAATAAGCCATCCGTACCATTGCCATAAAGAACGCCATTAACCGTGAATGTAGATCTACCTGTACCGCCGTTCGGAACTGTGAGATCGTTCGTCAGTGTTATGGCAGTTGCAGTAATATTGCCCGAAATTGCAACATCACCAATAACATTTGCAAAACCAGCGATCGTCGTATTGCCGGCACTCACCGCGCCAGATACATTCGCAAATCCTGCGATCGTAGTATTTCCTACAGATAGCGATCCAGACAATACAGTATTGCCTGCTGCAATTGTTGTTGCTGCCAAGCTACCAGTAATCGTTGTGTTGCCAGAAGCTAGCGTACCACTGATAGTTGTATTACCAGTGGAGAGTGTCGTAGATTGCAACGAACCAACGACATTAGCATATCCGGTGATCGTAGAGTTACCAGAAACGAGTGTCTGCGTTTGTAGTTGTGATGTTACATTTGCCCAACCTGCTACTGTTGTGTTGCCAGCACCAAGCGTTCCAGCAATTGTTGTGTTACCTGTCGACAACGTCAACGATTGGAGCGACGAAGTTACGTTAGCAAAACCAGTAATTGTTGTATTACCGGCAGCAAGCGTCGACGAGATGTTTGCAAAGCCAACAATCGTTGTGTTTCCAGAATCGAGCGTGCCGACCACATTAGCGAATCCGCTAATTGTAGTATTGCCGGCTGCAACGATACGGAACGTACCGGTATTTGCTTGGAAGTCGGCGATTCTGAACGTGTTGTTTGATGTATCGATGTATGCGCCATCTGGTTCAGGCTCATATTGATCGAAGACTTTCCACACTCCATCTGTGGCATCACGGAAGAAACCAGCATGACGATATGTACCGTCGTTATAGTTACCAGTAATACCCAAATCAGGATTAGCAATTGCACTACCTTCGTTGAGGTAGATCATGTTGTCTTCAACTGCTAGATTCGTAACGCCAATTGTTACAGTATTACCATTGACAAACAAATCACCATCGATCTGGACGTTAGATAGTGTATGGATTGTATTTGCTGTTAGATGATACCCGATCGTAGCGTTGCCACTAACAGTAGCATCGCCGTTCACATTAGCAAAGCCAGTAATCGTTGTGTTGCCAGCTGCAAGTGTATTAGCAATCGTTACTGCACCACCAACATCCAACGTCGATGTAACATTCGCGAATCCATTGATCGTTGTGTTACCGGCCGCTAGCGTGCCGGCTACATTAGCGCCACCAGTCGTAATCGTAGCTGAATTAATATTACCTGTTACGTTTGCCCATCCGTTTACGGTCGTATTGCCTGTAGCAAGCGTGTTGGCGATTGTAGTAGCACCGTTAACAACTAACGTACCATGAACATCAACGTTGCCAGCGATGCTTGCTGTAGAATATACGTTGATGAAGCCAGTTACTACTGTATTACCGGATGCGAGTGTACCAGCAACTGTTGTGTTGCCAGTCGATAGGGTGGTCGATTGCAACGAACCAACGACATTCGCGAAGCCAGTTACGGTTGTATTGCCAGCATCGAGAGATCCAGACACAACTGCATTACCAGAAGCAAATGTAGTTGTTTGCAAGCTACCAACAACGTTAGCAAAACCTGTAACAGTTGAGTTACCAGAAACGAATGTTGTTGTTTGTAGGTTTCCAACGACGTTTGCTGAACCTGTTACAGTAGTGTTGCCTGTAGTAAGAGTTGTCGATTGTAGCGATCCAACGACATTAGCAAATCCAGTTACGGTTGTGTTACCTGCTGTGATTGTAGCAGACATCATATTGCCTGTTACATTAGCAAATCCTGTAACTGTTGTATTTCCAGAAGCCAGTGTGCCAGATACGACGCTATTGCCAGTAGAAAGAGTTGTCGATTGGAGCGTACCAACGACATTAGCAAAACCAGTGATTGTGGAATTGCCAGAAACAAATGTAGATGTCTGTAGGCTAGTCGTTACATTAGCATAGCCCGTAATCGTTGTATTTCCGGCCGACAACGTGCCACCAACGATCGTGTTGCCTGTTGACAGCGTCTGCGATTGGAAAGATCCAGTTACGTTAGCGTAACCAGTGATTGTTGTGTTGCCAGCTGCAAGTGTAGTAACGCCAGACAACGTACGGCCAAATAGATTCAAGCCAGTATTGTTGGCTTGCATAATCAGCGTAGTATTTGCGTAGAACTTGTAGTTGCTATCGGTCAGCGTAGCTGTACTGAACCACATCGAACCAGATTCAATACCAATTGCATAGTCGACAGCGGCAGCGCTAACTGTATCCCAGAAAATAGCTTTAGTACCAGCGCTTCTTGTGGCGACTGTAGGAGCACCAATTCCGTTTTGCTGGAAGTTGATCCACTTGCTTACTGTGTTGGAAAGCGTCAACGAACCAGCACTAATCGTCGTATTTCCGGCGATATCTACAGTATTTGCTAGAGTTGTTCCACCCGACACTTGCAAACTGTTGACCACATTAGCAAAACCGGCTATAGTCGTATTGCCGCTGCTCAATGTATTAGATATTAAGACAGCTCCATTAACGGTCAAGCTGTCTCTCAGGGTAACAGCTCCGCCTACATTAGCGGTAGAAGAAACGTTGATGAAACCGGTTACAGTTGTATTGCCACTAGCCAATGAGCCAGATACAATTGTGTTTCCTACCGTAGCAGTCACTGCATTTAGATTGCCAATAACGTTGGCATAACCAGCTACAGTTGCATTACCAGTTGCGATTGTGTTTGCAACTACAACAGCACCATTAACGGTTACATCACCACGAGCAGTGATATTGCCACCGATGTTGGCAGTCGATGTGACATTAATGAAGCCAGTTACCGATACATTTCCTGAATCGATAGTACCAGCAACTACCTTACCAGAGACATTGGCAGTGCCATTGATTGTTGTGTTACCAAACGTAACAGCAGATGTTGTATCGACTGGCTGGCCGATTGCAAACGTAGGTTGGCTATTCTCACCACCAGCTCCAGTGATGTATACACCAGTTCCTGGTACGACATTACCAACATATGATCCCGAAGTATCGATACCAAGCTCAACAGCATTCGGTTGAATTGTTGTTGATAGCGTAATGCTACCATTTGCCAAGTTTGTTAGTGTTGCGTTAGCAGTACCAACAACATCACCAGTCAACGAAACAACAATGTTTGGGTTGCGGTTGATTGTGGCAACGTTGATGTTGTTTGCAACGATCGTTGTAGAGTTGGCGAATGTATTGACAGTCGTATTACCTACTGTAATGTCAGTAGTATTGATAACGACGTTTGCGCCAACAGCTAAATTGCTACCATTCGTTGACCATCTATCGTTCAACTCGTCCCAAAGGAACTGAACATTAGCAGATGTGCCACGGTTGATGTCGATACCAGCATTCTCAAGTGGAACGCCAGCCATATCAGCATTGAGCGTGATGATATTGTCACCAATATTCAATGCAGTTGTGTTGATATAAGTGGTTGTACCGGAAACCGTTAGGTTACCAGTCAGTGTTAAGTTATTACCAGCAAGCGTATCTGTAACGACAACATTACCTTGGACGTTCGCGATGCCAGTGATTGTAGTATTACCAGCCGCTAGAGTGTTGGCGATATTTACAGCACCATTGACTGTCATGTTGCCATGAGCAGCTAAGTTGCCACCAACGTTTGCTGATGAAGATACTTCTAAGAAACCAGTAACAGTCGTGTTACCAGCAGCAAGAGTGTTTGCAATTGTTACTGAGCCGTTGGCGATGATTCGGCTACGTGCAGTCAGATCGCCGCCGACGTTTGCAGTCGATGATACGTTGATGAATCCAGTAACAGTCGAATTGCCAGTAGCAAGCGTATTTGCAATAGTAACAGCACCATTAACAGCGACTGTGCTACGAGCAGTTACAGCGCCACCGATGTTGGCCGTGGAAGATACTTCTAAGAAACCAGTAACAGTCGAATTGCCTGTCGCAATCGCATTCGTAACCGACACTTGGCCGTTGATGGTTGCATTGCCGCCGATATTCGCGGTTGATGAAACGTTGATATAACCTACAACATCAGCATTACCAGAAAGCAATGTTCCTGTTTGAAGTTGTCCTGTTACGTTCGCATAGCCAGTAACTGTTGCATTACCTGTAGCAATTGTGTTTGCGATGGTAACTGCACCATTAACGATTGCAGGGCCGTGAATTTGTGTGTTACCATAAAAGTCTGAGCTCTCGGCAACAGAGATTGCATTAGCAACGAGTGTGTTAGAAGAAACAGTCTCGCGAACTGTCAGCGTTCCTTGTACGCTCGTATTGCCAACGTCGAATGCGATAGGATCGCCAGTTGGAGTCTGAGCACTTAGAACAGTTCCAGCATCCGAAATAACAGCATTGCCGACAACAAGCGTATTGCCACTGAGATACAACTCAGTGTATCGCATTTCAGGTGTACCGAGAGCATATGCGTTGTTAGCATCTGGAACGACATTCTTAGTCGTTAGTGTTCCGGCGATTGCTGCATTGCCACTGATGTTGGCTGTGTTAGCAATTGTTACTGCGCCATTGACAACCAAACCACCATGAATAGTAGCATCGCCGCCTACATTGGCAGTGGATGATACGTTAATCGAACCAACGACAGTCGTATTCCCTACAGCCAAAGTATTAGCAATAACGGTTGCGCCATTGACTGTAGCGGTGCCACGAATTTCAACGTTGCCAGCCAAATTAGCTGTATAGTTGACGCGCAACGTACCATCAATACCAGTATCACGTAGATCAGTACGTCCAGATACTTGCAACGTGCCTGTTACGTTTGCAAAGCCATGTGCAGTTGTGTTACCGAAGTTAACTTCAGAATCAGTTTCAACTGGTTGACCGATCGAGAATGTAGGCTGGCTGTTTTCGCCGCCAGCACCCGTAATGTGAACACCAGTTCCTGGAGCCACGTTGCCGACATATGAGCCAGTTGTATCGACGCCAAGCTCAATACTATCGAACTGATTAGTCGTTGTGATGTTGATTACACCATTCGCTAAATTCGTTAGCGTGGTATTTCCAGAACCTGCGACGTCGCCAGACAGATTGATCGTGATTGTCGGATCTCTGTTGATCGCGCCTGTGATGTCTAGATTATTAGCGGTCGTCGTTTGATCGACAATGCTGAAACTATTGCCAACGTTTAGGTTATTGGCAATAATGACGTTATTTGGGAACGACAGACTCCAGTCAAAGTCGTTATATGTGTTCGATACCGCAATTTGAAACACATTGCCGGTGATCGTAGGTGCGCGATGTGCCACCCATGTAGCGGAATTCGCATTGTAGATAATGATGTACGCATTGGCTACGTTGGTAGTAGTGACGTCCGTCAGCTCATCCAACCTACGGCCAGAGCCAACAGCATTGCGTAGTGTAAGTGCTTGCGTTGGTGCTAAGGCACCGTCGTTCTTTACACGAACCTTAATCTTTGGGGTTTGGAAAACGGTATTTGCCATCTATTTTATCTCGTAACTTGTGGGGTGACCGTAACTATTCCTTCCACAATCCGAGAAACAACACCAGATGTGTTTGTAAGCTCTACATCATATACAAAACGACCGGCCGTCAAAGCGCCAGTCTGCGTCGACGTCAAACCCAACGTTACAACGCCGTCAGCCGCATCGATCGATACAGCAAATGGTGTGGAATTTGACGATGAATAGTGTTTTCTTATCTGAGCGGAACCTGTATACCCAGTCAGATCGACTGGCATATCGTTATCATCGGTAATATCGATGGAAGTTGAGTATGTGGTCCCTTGGTCGATGATCAGATTTGCTTTAATTGCCATGGTTTTTTCGCAGTTTGAAGTGTCTTCTTTATTTATAAGATGTCAAGATCGCCTAGATAATAATACTAGATTAATG
>Ga0228706_1000001_pt1 | contig 85382 bp, 156 predicted proteins | sample McNCre317_Aug_MT_FD_181486 | JGI IMG/M metagenome (GOLD analysis project Ga0228706, IMG submission 181486) | Metatranscriptome of freshwater microbial communities from McNutts Creek, Athens, Georgia, United States - 3-17_Aug_MT (Metagenome... | ecosystem: Environmental > Aquatic > Freshwater >... | reverse complement strand
CTCTCTACAACCGATACAGGATCATTCCAATGGATCGTTTGCTTCCAGTTCCATCCACCCCATTGTGTCGGATCGTCGACCATTCTGCTAGAGGATCTGCACGAATTTATGTGCGTGCCATCATATTCGAAATACCAATTGCCGTTGATGACATATCCACGGATTCCGCTATCACTATATTTCAGGCGTGTGAGCCACAGAGCGCTGTCGCCTTCAAACAGGAAGACTGCGCCAGCGTCCTTTGTTCTCATGCTCGTGCAGCAGCTCGTGCTTCGTCTACGGCATTAGGAACAGCAAATACTGATGTGTCGTAGTTCTCCTCGACTAATGTATATGCTAGGTTCAAAGCCATACATGCCCCAGCCATTGCTGCAGCACGCTCAGGACCGGAGTACATACCACTGATAATATCAACCAAGTGCGTTTGATCTGTAGGAGTCACATACAAACCAGTGTATGGAATTGGATTATTTGTTCTCATTTTTATCAGCTCTCTTCTTAAATAATTCTGACATTACTTTCGACAGTATCATCTTATCTTCTTTAGTCCACATCGTCGTTGGCGTAAGACCCATAGAGGTCATTACACACGGACAATGGGGATCATTGCCAATAGGACCCATACACGCACATGGCGTTAGTTTATCGTTCATAGTGACTCAATGCCTCTAACAGTCCAGGATCTTCACCCCATTCAAGAATATTCTTCTTGATATCGCTCTTAGTCATCCACAACCAATCGCATGCGCTGATAACGCCACGATCATTCTCCCACACTTCAACACGTGCTGCAGGAGCTCCACGCGAGTGGCGAACAGGATTGAACTCCAAAAACTTAAAATGGGATATCATCTTTATATACCTCTGAAATGCTGATGCCATTATCCAGACAAAGCTGCTTGAGCTTTTCGTTCTTTGCTTCGAGATCTGTAATCTGGCTATGCAACTTCAATCGATAGTCCTTGCCGGGGTTGCCCTTTGCAAACAAACCGACCCAATACTGAGCTGCATCATCCATCTTCATCTTTTTGATGTAGAAGTGATCGACCGGTATTTGATCAACGGTATGTCTTAGATCATATGCACAACGTCGTGCAAGACGAACGAGCGTCTCATAATCACTAAGCAGGCCGTAGTATGCCTCTTTTGTTGGCGAGCCACGAAACCAATTACGGATAATATTCATTCATTTCTCTTATGACGTATTGCACTTGCGAATACCCGTTAGGTGGGCGGTATTGTGGGAACATAGCCTTCGCATCTAACCTCTTGCTGTGTGTTGTGTACTGTACTGGATACCTCTCAACAAACCACTTCGGCATATGATCTCGCTTAAAGTGGTCCCACCAAGTAGTTGGGTATGTCCATTCGTGATTATACACACCGAGGTCTTCAGCATAGATGTACGCAGTCACTCTTGCAAGAGCTTCACCGAACATCTGATCGGTATTGTATCGAATAGATTCTGGTGGAAGTTTGAATTCTACATTGTACTGTTGACGATTGACAGCTCGTGTTGTAAATGATCGTTCGAATGGCGTGTCTAAATCAAACTCGCTCGGGGGCGTTACTCTTCTCATTCTTCTATTCCTCTACCTACTTTGAATGCTGCTTCTAACCATATCAAGCCGTTTGCTATCTTTCCAGGTGTTGATTGGAAACCTTCTAGCGACTCATAAAAACGCTCAGCACGAGTGCCATAGTTTTCAATCTCATTAAGCCAGTCTTCGTATGTTTCATACTTTGGCTTCTCAGCCAGAGCACGATCAATCATCTCAATTCGCTCAGCGATCAATTCGATATCTTCTTCATACCGAGCATTATCGAACATGATCGCAAGCGACTCGCGTGCTTCAATCAATGCTTGGTCTTTTAAACTTATTTTAGCCATGGTGGTGTATCTGCAGCTGAAAATGGTTCGGCATACTTAATAGCAAACATTCCTTCTGGGTCGTCAGTCGGTGTGCGAGGAGGAATCCATGCCATAGCAGCCAATGGTGTTCCGTGCATCGCATGGTTTGTAGCGATGCTACTTGCCTTGTTAACAATCGAACTGATCATCTCTGGTGTCATTTGAACAATGCAGCTTTCTTTGCTTCATCAAATACGGCTGGCATCACTTCGACGGCGATTCGTTTGCCGATTTCTTCGTAGATCCGTTGCATTTGTGATTCCACAGATTCATACTCATCGGTCGATACTTTGATTTCAACGCGCTTGCCATTGATGTCCATCAACACAGCGAAGTTGTTCTTACCAGACAACCATTCTTTCATCACAAACACTCGACCCTTCACTAAGTTAGAGTCGAGCTCGATCGACGCAATAATGTTATCGCGTGCCTTCTGTTCCATCTCTTTCAGAAGACGGACAGACTCATCAGTAGGCGCACGCTTCTCCGTCACATTGACATACTGATAGCCGGGAGGCGTGAGGTGCGTTACTTGTACTCGATCAAACATTATACCAAACACCAGATTGTATAGAACGCTGCGCCAAGAAGTGTAGCTAGCATTGCAAAGATACTACCAACACCGAGACGGTAAAACCAACGAGGTTGTTGGGATGTATCTTTATACATCATTGCTGCAATGAATGAAAGGAAGAACAACCATGCTGCTTCCGTCAACATTACCTTGCTCAAGATCTCGATCGTTGACATACATTACTCCTGATTGAACTCGACGCGGAAGCAAGTGCTATCTTTGAACTTGCGATATGCAGCACCGACAAACGTTGGTGGCGTGTCCTTCTTAGGTCGGTTTGATAGCCATTCCTTGAATGCAAAGATTGCGATGGCACCGCTAAACAACAACACAACACCAATAAACATAATGGTGTACTTTTCGATCTCAACACCCATGAACACCCACTGAATGATGTTGATCAATGAGGCGACGATCCAGCCACCAAAGATGCAAGCAAAGAACAGCGACACGAATGCCCAGAATGTACCGATCAATACGGCACGCGTATATTCGCAAATGTTGGTAGTGCATTCGGCGTAGATGCGCTTGTCGCCAAAGTTGGCCAACCAGAAGTGCCACGACTTGTTTAATTTGATTGTCATCATTTCCATAACCTCAATGTTTTTACGTTAGATGGCCACTCAGGACGAGGAGCCAATACAATAGCTGTCTCCATATTATCCAATTTGCTTTCAGTTAGAACAACATGGTTTGGAATTGCCTTCAGTTCTTCGAACTCTTCATCAGTAACAGAGCATGTTACTTTCTTAAAGCTCTTCATTGCCCAGATCTGCATATCAGGCAAGTGCTTATACTTCAGGTAACAAGCAAGCCCTGCGTGTGCAGCAGTATTAAGAACGTGGCCAATCGGCAGATGTTCTTTAATTGCGATGTACATTCTCATGGCTTGAAATTGAATCCATAGTTATCAAATTTGGGATGCTTAAAGATACCAAATTTATCTTCGAACTGAGCAACAATGATAGGAGCATCCATTGGCGATGTACCGACATACAGATGTGTATTACCATGCTGCTTGTCAGCAAATCCACGACGTGTTTGACGAGCGACGTTGTTGCTGTGCATTTGAATTTCGATCTTGTGTGCTTGTTCTTTGTTCTCTTCTGGACCATCGAACCTGCTCCGAGCGATCGGAAATTGTTGAAGCATATCTTCGACCTTTTCGCTGACCTCTTGTTCGGTCATTGTGCATTCAATCGCACACTTGAGAACGCTAAGTGTGATTTGGTTGGCAGCAGGCTCATCTTGCACAACGCCGTCCACTCGTGCTTCCATATAGAAACACATTCCTGCCTGTGCAGGGAGTGGCTGCAACCCAACAAACTCTCTCCAGTTAAAAACTTCACTCATTGGCTTTGTTCCGATCCATTCTTGTTCCTCAATTCGTCTCTTAATTCGAAAATAAAGTGTCCACCACGTCGACTCTGAACCCATGTTGTGTTCCATAGCATATCATTCTTTTGCATTGATCGGATTACGCTCTCATTACCAGACCATCCAGCAGTAGAGATCTCGTAGATGTATACTTCTTTCGTCTCGTCCCAATCATGGGTAGCCCAACCTTCGTTGAACCCCCAGCTCTTCATCCACCAAATGCTTTCGATGAAAGAGAACCAACCTTTTTCATCTTCCCATGGCCACAACTCAACGATCGTTAGCGCATCATCCGATGGGTATCCATCATCGTCAGTGAAGTCGCCTTTAGCAAGCAACGTATCGACAATTACTTTCTCAGCAGCACGCTTACGTTCGTGCTCTACTCGCCACTGCTCGCGCATCTCTTTTGTAATCTTAGGACTGGGTGTTGCCATCTAATTTCTTTCTTAATTGTTCAATCTCGTCCGCAGCTTCTTCTAAAATATTAGCAATGCGGTCGGGTGTCCCTTCTTCTACGCTTTTGCGTCCAGGGATTTGTCTTCTAATCTCAGCACGCTTTCTTAGGCGATAGACCAAGTCTTCTTCATTCATGCGAATGCTTTCTTCAGCAGCAACACAATCACAGCAAACAATGCACCTACGGCAAAGTTAGACACAGCAAATATAAATCCTGCTCTCATCGCTTATCCTCCAACAATACTCTCGGTACACAATATACAGACGTTGAGCTTGTCCAGTTGTTGACGGTCGGCTTAGCAGCTTGCTCGCATGCAGCCTTGGACGGATATACAACAGCATACTGTGGTGCACAACCACGTGTACACATCATTACAAACAAAATCCACTCAGTCATGCTGCATCCTCATCTGTATAGAATCCTTTCGGAATCGCTCGATCGTATGGATCGACGTACTTGGTTTCTGGCCGAGCTCTGTTCTCTTCCCTTGCAATCTCTTGAGCTGCGCGAAGTGTCAAACAACGAGCGACGCTCGACAACATCTCGCTGCCAGGAATCTTATAGACAGCATGGAACGAGCCATCGCTATGTGCCATTGCAAAGAATTTCATCAGCTTCCCTTAGGCACACAAAGAGCCTTGCCATTCAAGTTGTTGGATGATTGAGTGACTGCTGTAGCTGCAGCCATGCATGCTTCTTTGCCCTTATACTCACCAAGGTTTGATGCAATAGCATGTGCGTTTGCAGTCAGCTGGATTATGATTAAGTAATACCACATTATGTTGATTCCTTCAAGGGTGCACCATAGAACAACGTCTGAGCTGCTGCCTTAGGGAACGTAGATCCCCATTCAGAAATCTCAAGCTCATCGTCTTTCTGAGAACCACCTTCACGCTTCGGAATGCCGATGTAGTACTTCAATCCATCATATTCGGTTTCGACTTCGATGATACCGATCGTGCGGCTACTGCAATTGAACCAATACGAATTTGTTACCTTACTCATACTCCATACCTTTCATCTGGCATTATCCTTGCTACTCGCTCATCACTCCAACCCAACTCCTGGTGAGTTAGCTTTATCAGCGCTTCAACATATGGACCTTCAAAATCCCAACGCGATGCGCCTTCAGGCAACAATCCACGCTCGACGATTTCATTTGCATCGTGAAGCTCTTGCAACTTGTTGTCGAAGATGTCGTGATCGAGTGCAATGTCTAACTCCTCATCACGTAAGCGTGCCATTGCATATAGAACCGACTTTCGTTGATTCAGCACATATGGCGCGTCGTGATATCGAGACCTGTTGTCACGCAACCACAAGTAGCGTTCTTCGTTTTCGGTCATTCTGGAACCTCGACCAGTTGGAAGATACGCCAATCGCGACGATCGGCTTTCTTTTTCTTGTCTCGGACTTCACACTCTCGTATGTACTCGCGGAAACTGCGCGCTTGTTCCATCGTACCGTGGAATAGATCGTTACCATAGGCATACAATCCCACTGAGCCGCTTTCACCTTCCCAGTAGTGTCCAACACCATAGGTAAATTTCTTCGCTTGCTTTTTCTTGGTCGCCATAGCAACTCCTATCGTTGATACTGACCAAACTCCTCTGTTAGCCTGTCGTAGGCATCATATCGTTCGTCTGATCGTGGTTCTGAATTCCAGATATCATCCATCAGTTGATTGAATCTGACAACAAGGAAGGACGGCACTTCGTATGTGTGTCCGTCATCATCCTTGCATACAACTGGAGCCATTTTAGCTGCTTCAATCAGTTGGTCTTTGACTTCTGTCATCTCAACGATATACATGCTAAGCATGAAGTTTAAAATAGCAAAACCTTCCTTACCGGAAGGTGCCATGCTATCCATGATAGCTTGCTTCTCTGCAATTCGCTTATCAATTAGCGTCAATACGTTCTGATACTGGTCCATCAGACAACCCCGCATTCACATATAAAATTTCAAAATCAGACACGATGCCATTTTCATCAACATACCCTCTTCCAGATACGTTCATCTTCATCGGTACGCGGCCGTCTTCTAGTATCATCTTCAGGTGCTCGCCATCCGGCGTGTTGAGAATTTCAACATCACACTTAATGTACCCGTCCTTGAATGTAAAGTTGCGACAGATGTGCGTTGCTCGTTCAAGAATAAGCGGTTCCTCGACCCCTTGGAATGATCCTAGCAGCTCGCCCGACCCAGCATTGATCTTATCAACTGCTTCTTTCAAGCATTCAGCTGTATATGTGCGACCACTTGGCTGCAATCCGACCGATGCCACATCTGTATTATCGCATTTCATGGCAGTTTCTTCAAGTTAGGATAGTCTGCTTCTAATTCAGCCAATGCTGATCGGAGCTCTACGTGCTTGTGAGCGGCTCGTTGATAGTCACGCCGAATGAGTTGGCGCTTGGATGATTGCTTCACGAGTTGGTTGAATTCGTGATGTTCGCCTTGGCCTGCTACCGTTAGCACGATCATATCGATGGTGTCTTGCAGTCTATTGAATTGATCTTGTAATTTCCCGAGGTCTGTATGTGTGACTGTCATTCTGAAATCCACTCCCACGTTTGTGTGTCGTATGATGTTGGTCGTCCATACAATCCAGGTTTAAATGATACTGTCGATAGACAGATCTGCAATGCCTTGCCAGTCTCTTTATGAAGAGCCATACAGCGCTCGTACAACTCTTCAGGCATATCATCATCTTCGTCCCATTCTTCTTGGAACACGATGTCATTAACATCACCAGCGACGAACGAATTGCCATAGGGACGTTTAACGTCTATTGCAGGCGCACCATCATATGCGCTGTGGTAGAATGCACAATACATTTGCTGTAGCAGCTTGATGTGCTGTTCTGTCAGTCGAAACTCTTCACAATGTTTTTTCATTAGTATGCTTCTCCATATACAACGAACGTGCCATCTGGTTGTTGGTATGATGCCCAGTACACCCGTCGATTGCCACAATCACAACGGCGGTCAACGCCGTCCCAACCCATACAATCCTCACCTTCGTCCCAAGCATCAGCACAATTCATACCATCAAAGTCGATTGTACCATACTCATCACAATAAGCAATTCCTGCTTCGATTGCTTCGTCTAGCGTCTTGCCTGTAAAACTACTCATTTTGTATCTCCTACGATCTTTACACAATTACGAACGATCGCACTATTGTAGCAGTAGCTCGAAAAGAATGATGTATTCTCTTTGCAGAACTTATGTTCTATCTCTACCTTATTCATCTGATCAGATGTGCACTTATATTCAGTTGCAGCATTCTGCCATGATGGCTGCTTGCCACTAACTTCGATTGTGTTCGTGTCCTTGCGATCGACGCACGCTGTCATCAATAGCGCAGCGATGATAATCAAATACTTCATGCTGTCACCAATGCAACCAAACCAATATATGTCAGTGCATGGAGGTACTGGTCAAGGCCGAGCAACCACCAAAACTTCTCACTGTTATCTGGCTTCCAACCATACCACGCATTGAGATTCATCTTAGCCCAGTCAATGTGGTAGTGAATCAATACATCAAAGAAGCCGAGCCAGACGCATGCTAACGGCGCATACCACCAGAAACACAACATCGTAGTAAGTCCGTGCAGGGCGGCATGTAACAACCCGCCTGGGTGCATATACGTCCCCTTATTCATCCACTGAAATGGTCCCTGCAACGGGAAGTCAACGATGAAATGCTTAGTGAAAAGCAACGTGACTAATAGTAGAGTATCATTCATTTACAATCTCCGATTCTACTTCTTCAACTTCGATGCTGACCAGCGCATCAGGAGCAGGATCATCGGCGAACGTATCCCAATACGCTTCACCACATTTGCCAACACCCTCAACAAAGCCGCTGCCACCATTACGAGCTACTTGCGTAGCAGTAAACTTTGCGAGTTCTTCTTCACTCTCACATGAGAACATACACTCGTTAAATTCTTTGAGTGTTTCTTGCATATCTTGTGATGGGTTGAATTCTACTTCAATCACATAATGCATCGTGACGCGGACTTTGTGTTTCATTTTGCTTCTACCTTAACAATTGCGGAGTCATTCCACATCAAAGCATGGTACTGCTTCTTTGTGAGTGGGGATGTTAGTTTGGGAACGAACTTCATTAAATCTTCAACGATGTGTTCGAACTGTTCCAATGTAACTTCGTATTTGTTATACAGACGTTCGTCGGCAGTACCTTCGTTGATTACCTTTTCAACAGCATCATCATCTTTTGCACCAGTCATTACTGCTGCAAGTTCTTCAACTTCCCAACTGATACTCATTTTGCTTCCTCTGGTGGCATAACAGTTACACGCAAGCGATATTGGCCAATGGCACGAAGCCATGTATTGACCTTTTCGCCAATCTCATACTCGTTTGCTGGATTCTCGAACGAAATGTTGACGTCCATCATTGTGTCGCCATCATCATTGCGCTCTGAAAAGTTGAGACTATAGTTTTCTCTCACTTATCCACCCCTTGGACACGAGTCATAGACCAACCACCATAGTCGCGGAAGTCGCCTCGTGGATCTGTTGTACGCTCAGTACCAAAGCCATCATTCTCTGCGATGCCGTCGAGCATATACTCAAGCTCTTCGCTGAACATATCTGCGTCATCCTCATTCTCTTTAGCGAGATCGATCATTCGCTCGAGCACTTTAACTACACGTTTTTGAGTCTTGTTCATATCACACATCCAATAAGTCAATAATCTTACACAACTGAGCTTGGGTAAACTCAGTTCCATTCTTACCTTTAAGCGCTGTTACTTTCTCCGATAACACAGAGACAGTCAACTTACGCAGGTCTTCGTTGAATCCATAGCGATCATCGAAGTGGTCTTTGATTGCTTGGTCAACTGTTTCTGTAACAGCATCATCGTGTAGAGCCATTACGACGGACTTGCTTGTCATCGGCTTTGAGCACTGACCATTAGTAATGTGCATATACAACACATCCAATCCGTCAAGCAGCTGCATATAATCATGCATTTCATTTTCGAGGCGCTCGGCAGTCCAACCATCTGGATATACATCCATCCAGAATGCTCGGTTCCCTTCTTTATCCAGTTTCATCGGCCGTCCCACTTCCTGTACCATGCATAGAATGCTTCTCTCAAAGACTGTCCCTTTTCTAAGGGAGCACTCCAACCCATCATCCCACCCTTCCATGAGCCAGCCCTTTCGCCGAGCTCAACGTCAGATGAACAATCGACAACTCGACTGATTTGTCTTGGCCACGGCAGCCAGCTAAACCAACGCCATCTCCATTCGCGCTCTTCACCAACGAGTCGGATCATTGCTACTTGCTTGCGACCATCCTTAGTGTAGTGAGTGAGTTCAACGTAATCTGCAACTTGTGTTTGAACATCCGACCTAGGGAATGGTGATTCTTTCATCTCCAATACTTCATACCAAGAATATGATCTTTTCTTGATTGGGTATGAGTTGCGATAGTAGAGACTGCCATCCATATGAAGCAAGTCGTGACGGACGATCTTCCAATCCCAAGGCAACCAATAAACCTTAGTGCGGCCCCAATGAACATGGAGCGATCGTTCGAAGTATGTAATGCCATATTGCTTCGTATTATCACCATCCCAGCTGCCTTCGAATGGTGTTACCTTCCACAAGTACAGTTGGAAAAACAAACGTCCAATGCCAATGATAATCCATGCGCGATGAATTGCACGTTGGCCGTGTGGTCGCTCATTGTCCCATTCCCACGAATCACAATCATCAGAAGGCACTTCATACTTGATGGTCCAGTGCATATAGCGACTGATTGTTAGCTTAGCCCACTTACTGCGAAATATCTTTTCCATCATCATTTCCTTCTAGGCGCTCGACACGTATAGTCAACTGCTCAACCTGGCGTGCAAGGTTCTGCACTGAAAGCACCATCGCTTGCATAATCGCAACTTCAAATGCCGCCTTATCGACGACTGTCAAGTCACTTTCTATCGTTGTGTTCATTTAATATCTCACATATCATTCTGACGTATGCCATCTTTTGCTTGCCAGTGTAGAAGTCTCCATCGACGTATAATCTAGCGTCATGCTTGAAGTCTTCGTCTTGGATGTACGTTCTATTGTCTGCAGTCACACCAACAAACCACCGAGGCTTGGATACAGGATAGACGTAGACCTGCAACCCCTTTTCAGTCGCCTGTTCAATCATATTCTTCGTGCCACGAGACTGGCCATCCCAAATTGCGATCAGTGCATCGGCATACTCGGCCATCTCGCCATTGCGAATCGGCCCAGCTGAGCGGCCATGCTTATCCCAGTTGGCAGGAAATACCTTAACTGGGATATTATTTTCAGCAGCATAGATCTCACCGAGATGGTCAGCGCCCTGAGCGCCACCTGATACAACCTCAGAAATCACATAGTTTGACTTCTTTACTGCTTCGCTTACAGCATCAAAGTCAAACACATCGCGTCCGCCTGCAATAATTACTTTCATTCAGTTTCTTTCCTACGTTTACGTGCGATAATTTCATCTGCCATCGGCCACGAACCATCGACGATTGCTTTGTAGTAGTCGAGATCGTATTGAGTCTCGATCAATGATTCATACATCTGTTCGAAGAACTGCCGTTGTTCTTCGTCGAGTTGCAATAGCATTGGTCTAACCAGTTTGCTATACTTGCAGACAGAACATTCACACATATTACATGAACAGAGTTACAATCCAACCAAAGAACAATGACAGCAAGGGTGCACCGATTGCACGACCAGCAATATCGCCGATCAATTCATATGTGTCTTTTGCCTTCTCATCCTTCGATTCTTTTGCGAGATGCTGAGTGAACATGCCGACGATGATCGAAATGCCGATTGCGCTCGAGATTGACAACGCAACCATACCAAGCGGTACGAGGAACCATGCCCACAATACAGTCAGTGCCCATGCGCGGAAGAGAATGCTTGCAACGACAAAAGCGATCGTTCCAAAAATAATAGTAATAGATTTCATTTTACTTGCTCCTTCAAATATTCACCTGTGCGAGTGTTGCCATCACCACCATATGGAATGCATTCGTTATCCCAACCGTGTGCGTGCACACCTTCGAGGACATCAACATCAACATCGTTGATTGGCATATCATACAACGCCTCTTTAATGCAGCTCTGACCGATAGCATATGCCTCATCTACACCATCAGCAGCGACAACATAGTCATATGATACACGCACTGTATACAAACTCTTCATTTCTTTTTCCTTGTTTTCTTTTCAGGAAGGTCAGCAGCTTTGGCTGCATTTGCTTGCTCGATCAACCACGCTTCGTGGTCTTTCATAATCGAGTTGAACGTATCCTCAGTAACGAGTTCGTCGTTGCAACGATACGTCCATTTACCAGATTTGTCAACTGGTGGACTTATCTCCACATCCGGAACAACCACCGGTGCAGGTGATTTTGACTTCACTGCCGGCTTTGGGCGAGCTACCGGACTGGAAGATGTTGTTGTTTTCTTCGATGCGCTTGACGAGCTCTTTGTAGTCGAGCTTGGTTTTGGTGCGGGCTTCTTCAAGCTCTTTTTCGCGGCGGGCGATTTGGTAGTTGCCATAGAATACTCCTGATATCAGTACCACAATTAAAAGAACAGCTGCATATAATGGAGCAAATGCTGCCAACAACAAGAACATTGCTATGAACGCGAATAACAACAATCCCATCCCAACTTCTTTAGCTGTCTTTATTGCTGCTTGTGCTAGAATGCTCATTGCAATCCTTCCAAGTACATTTGATATTGTGGCTTACAAACGCCGTCTAACTCTTCACCAGACAAGTTCGGGTAGAACTGAGCTGCAAATTGATCATACGTCAATGCTGTCTTACCCCATTGTGTTGGATGGTATGTAATAATCGACTCAGGATGGAGTAACACATTCTCTACAAGAATCGACATTGCGTCCGCAACATACTTCTCATCTTTTTCCTTGAGGAAATCGAGATCACCTGACAAATGATCTACCATATAGTTCCATGCGTTACTCATCGCTCGCTCCTTTGATCCATGCAATAGTTTAAAATGTAAATTGGGTAGTGGTCCATGTCGTTCATTACTGCCTTACACGACACAGTAAATGTAACATAGTCATCGTCATAGTCGTCTTGCGATACATATCCCCACACGACCATCAGTAAGAACGTGCCGAGCATGTAGGGCAGTATCGATCCTAAGAACGCGACTGCTCTATTGAGGAATTCAAGAATGCTCATTTGTCAATTCTTTCAACGATAATCTTATCACCAGCATCATCGCCGAGTGACATATTATTGTGGTATGCCTTCACAAGACCTCTGCGATGCAACGACTCAATCGTCAACAGCATAATAAATGCGTTCATTCGTCTAGTGATGCTAGTAACGTCACCAGGTTCGAGTCCTTCGGCGCTAGCAAGCATTTCAGCGATCAATAAGATGTCACCAATCTTATCATTGCTTTCATCATCTGCCTTTTCGCAAATGTTCATAATCTCTTGCAGATCGTGGTCCGATAGCTGTTGTAAGAAACGACCAACGGTGAGATAGCCATCTGTTTTGATTTCCATAGCTGTTAGCCTTGTAATCGCGAGTAGGTGTTTGCCCGAAGCAATCTCTTCGAGGTTGACTGCGAAGTGGCCATTCTCATCGAAATTATCATTGTCCATGTGTGCTTTCAATCCAACGCTCGAGCGTGTAGCATGTGTTCCATTTCTCGGTCGTGGTATGCAACACGCCATGGCCGCCCTTTGCAAGGAAGTTCATAATAACATCAGCGGTATCATCAATAATGAATGACGTCGGACTTGCAAAGCCTGACTTAAATCCACGGCCAGGCACAACAATGGCTGGAAATTCAATTCCATGCTTTTTCAGCCAAGCCAGCTTTTGCTCTTGCACATCAGTGTGGCGCTCATACCCACCACTCGATGTGAGAATCATTACTTGTGCTTTGTGCTTATCGCGCTGCTCGCGGATAAAGTTGAGCATATCGTTGACGCCCGGAAAGCTGTCAAGTGTTGCAAATTCTTGTCCATCGACAAACTGATTCCAATACTTGGAGTATAGCTTGCGGTCAGCGGACTTGCGCACTTCGGCCGGCGTGATACCAAATCGTTCTGTATAGCGGAGGGTGAAGTTCGTCAACACTCCATCCATATCAACGAAAATTCTTTTAGTCATTTCCAAATTCCAACATATAAGCAGTTGCCATCGAGCAAGCACCTTCTAGTGATCGGTGGAAGAACAATCGCGAACGAAATGTCCCTACACCTAGAGTGTACGGATAGATCAAACTACCCATATCATCAACAAATGGTTCACACACTCACTGGCTCCCAGTATACCTTACGTACAAGTTTCCGAGGCCATTTGTAGTAAATGAAGTATGCAGTATACTCAGCCATTCCCTGCTTCTCTTGGTGCGTTTCAGCACAATACCAAGTCTTCCATCGGTTGATAGGAAGACGAATGGCAAGGACATATCCAACTGGACAATCCTCAACGTATCGGTCCATGATCTTATGGAAGCCAATACGTGCTGGTGTCAGCATCGTGCCTTGTTCAATTGTTTCGCGGTGAAATGTTTTCATACGCCGAGTATACTACTGTCCAGCCAAAATATCAATCGTGGCTGTAGTCGTCGACTTCGAAGCCTTCGCGTGTAGCAACGATTCGCACGTGATCGCCAAACATAGCTTCCATCACGTCTTCCATTTCAGACGATTGGATCATCTTTGAGAAGTGCTGGATTGTCGCTGGGTCAATGCCTTCCAATTTCATGTTGCCACGACGCTCTTTGCTGTAGTCAGATTCACTACACAAGATCCAATCTGTTTCAGACCACACTGTTTCATCGTCGCCCTCATATTCACCCCAGTTGCTGATATCTTCGAATTGCTCAGCAGTAGCGTTCGTGTAGTATGGTTCGTTCACGTTGAATTCACAGGCCTCGCCATCATTGAAGTATGGCGTATATTGTGTCCATATGACTGCAGTGACGCCTGGGTTCTTCGCAAAGAATTCTTTCGTTGTTTCCTTGAACAGACTTTGTGCTGTTTCTTGGAAACGCTTGGTCAATTCGTTTTGTTCTTCGATCAATTTGTCGAATGCTGTTTGGAGGTCGCTCATAGTTTGCCTTTCAGTTTAAAGATAATCATCTGGATCTTCGCCACAATCAATGACGAATTGTTTCAATTGTTCTTCGGAATATTCCGGCTCTGTTAATCCAAGAAGGTCATATACGCCACTGATCACCCCAGCAGCTTCGTGTGAATTGTAGCCATTACCTCCAATGGTAACTTCCCAGCCAAGTTCAGCACTCATCATGATGTTAATGTATGCATCATCGAGCTTCTTCAGTTGTTCGTTTGTAATCTTAGACACCAAATTCTCCTGTTACATCGAGCATCTCGATTTGTTGTGGAATGTAGTTGACTTTGAAAGAGTCCAACACGCGCGTATAGTAGTGCTCGCTGCTACCAGTAAGATCGTACGTATACTCATGGAAGAAGTCAGTGACCTCATCATTGTTGTCCAGGTCCAGATCCCCAAGGTCAGCATGGTCAGCATGCTTGGCGAGCACTTTCTTGATAGCGTCTGCAAAGTTGTCAAGCTCAGTTTCAGATGGCTCGTACATATTGCCGTGCTCATCGTCTAGCAACAACAGTAAGTCGACGGTGAGCTTGGCTTCTTCTTTCGTCAACCCCTCTGCGTAATTCGTTCGATAGACGTCGGCGTCATTTTCCCATGTAGTACATTCGATGCGATAGCCAGCTGGAATGATTGTGTTCATGTTTAGTCCTCAAGTGAAATGTGTTTGCGTGTGTTGTTCTTTTTCATCGTTCCCGACATCCATGGCTCAATACTCATACAATTTAAGTACTGCTCCATCGATGGAATGAAACCTAGGTCTTGCTGAATGTGGTCCTCAGCCACATCTCGGGGGGAGTATTCCTTACCCTCTGAGTTAATACGAGTTCGTCCAAACATTCGTTCAACAAGAAAGCACCCAAAAGCTGAGTGTAGGATTGCTCGATGTCTAACATCAGCAACTGCTTGTTTGGTCGAGTCGATGAAGTCATCGATGTCTGCGTAATCGTCTGGATGCCCACCGTACTTCTTGGCATGAATCTTTCCATGTAAGAATGCTTTCATATTACCAACGATTGTCTTTCACAGGCTCATCGTATGAATTTACCAATTTGATCACATTGGCAATTACGAATATGCAGTTAGTAATGAATAATGAAATACCAATACCTCCGGGCATGTGTTGGTCGTAGCACTGTGGCCAGAACCAGATCTGAGCTAGTAATACTGTCCACAGCTTCAGATGAGCTGGGATTGCATTCCACTTTTCTAACAATCGTGTTTTCATTTTTGTTTCCATGCTGCAAATGATGGCTCGAATTCGAGCGCAACATTATACACACCAATCAAGTTCATTTCGCTATCAAATAAGAAGAATGGAAGAGTACCATTGGGCCATGACCGATGTTCCCACCCATCATGGTTACTATGATAGTCTTCAGCACACTTCTCTACCAGCCACTCATACTCCCACTCATCTTCGCACTTATCATGCTCGATGTCGTAGCAGTCATCGATGTTGATATCCTCAGCATTGAAGTCCCAGCAATTACAGTAGTAATAATACTTCATTAACACTTCGCGTCATTAACAATGAACCAAGGCATATCATCAATCCAAATGTCGATAGACAGCAACTGTTGCTGGACATAGTCCATTTTACCTTTGCGTGATGTGTAGATGATTCGCTCGACCTTATCGGCAAGATACTTCTCTACCTCTGCACCTTCGCTCGGATAGCGCATCGTGACAACATACACAGTATGACCATATCGCTTCATCATATCGACGATCGCATCCCACATCACAGGATCACGTGTATATGTGTTGTCGTAGTCTAAGGAAATGTTCATGTGCCGAGCTTCAATACGTAAAAGTTATCTGTGACCAATTGACGGCCGTGTAAGAAGTCGATGAATTCGTTCAAGTTGCTTTCCTGCGCTTTAGTGTAGAAGGCAGGTTCATCTACCATCAAACATTCAAACTGCAGTTCAAGTCTAGAATAATACTTCGCTCGGATGCGATCGAGGTAATCCAACTCTGGACGAGCATGGACATTGCTTCCCCAAATATGTTCGAACGGACGCAGACGTTCACGAGCCGCAGCGTTATGAACGAACATAATAGATGACTGCTCCACCATCTTGTTGATTAGGATTGTCGACTTGCCCGTTTGACGAGGCACGCGGAGATCGATCGTCCGATATTCACGGATGAACGACGAGTATTGATCGCGACCAAATTGAGCACGGAACTGATCACTATGCTCGCCTAATGAATTGATCATCAAGTCGACGATCGGGGCTAGATTCTTATTGAACATCTGTCGTTCCTTCTGCAGCTGCATCGATGTCGTCATCTTCATCGAATACACGGTTAATCAATTCGAACAAGTATGTACGTTCGATCGGTTTGTTCTCTTCTTTGATCAATCGAAGGATCTGGTTGAAGTATGCAGCATCAACGCCAGTCAATTGATCTTGGAGAACGACTGGATTGTTGAGGTCGAGCTTTGCAATATCATATGCGATCTTCAACATTTCACCAGCAGTGATTGTCCAACCACGCTTGATGAACTTCTTGATACGGAACAACGAGCAGATTGGATAGCGGCTACCAACATACTTCAATTCACGAGCAAGGATAGATTCCAATGCGTCCTGTTGGAACACAACACCTTCTCCTTCAGTGAAGTAGTTTGTCGTGTGGACAAAGTCATAGTTCTTGTGGATCTCATTTGCAGGACCAACGAACCGCAAGATCACTTGAACTTGGTCAGACAACGTGATTGCGTTTGTCGTGATTGCAAGTGCAGTGTATTTGCCTGTACTCTTCGCTGCAGCGCCTTCCAAGTATGCCATGGTGCGACTAGTCGCGTCTGGATACATCTCGAAGTACTCATATCCATCTTGGTCGATTTCTTCACCAGCAATGCCAGCAGATTGGACCTTAATCTCGACACGACCACCTTCTGGTGGAACAGAAACGATTGGAGTCTTCGTGCATTCGTTGTCAGACGACGGCAAACGGCTGACGTAGTAGTTTGCGAGCTTTGCTGCTGTGTCGACATTATCGATATACACATCGTAGTCGTTAGGCAAATCACCAAGCAACATCGAAGTGATTGCGCCACCAGTGACGATGTAGTGCTTCTTCAATTCATCGCGCAACTCGATATCGTCAATCGATGCGAACCAACCCTTCATTTTGTTGCGGATTGTTTGTTCGATCGTCTTGCGCTTGAAGCCACGTTTCACTTTTTGTTCCATGTTATTCTGCTCTTGTGCTTTGGTTGTGTTGTTCAGTCAGCTTAGCGACTGACTTATATGCGGAAATCACGAATACGATTGCAAACGTGATCAGACCAATTGAGATTAAGATTTCTTGCATATTATCGGAAGGGACTTATTGACGTTGCCCTTACGCACACTGCGGGGGTTATCTTACTTTGCTTTGAACTTAGCCATACCGTTGATGGCTGCATTCGGGTTGACTTCGTTCCAAGCTGGTTGGTAGTTGCCTTCTTTCAGCTCAGTCAGGTTACGTACGATGCCAGCTTGGATTGCTGCAACATTTGCTGCACGTTGACCAGAGAATGAACGAGAAACCAACACGTTGGGGATTGCTAGTGAGTTGTTGTTATACACAGCGATGTTCTTGTAGTTCAACGCTTTCACTTTGTATGGCTCACCGATAGGAGCATCAAATGGCACCAGAGTCAGACCATCAGCTTGGCTCAATTGCTTAACAGTGCCAGAAGGCCAGCCGCTAACTGTCATTGCTGCCGCAACTTGACCTTTGCGGACCATGTCGAATGCTTCTGCATCAGACTTAGAGTCGATGAATTGCATGCCATAGCCAACAGATTTCTCGAGCTTACGGCCAAGCAATTGGGCAGAACCAACAACTGCTACTCGTTGACCGCGAAGATCGCTGAAGCGGTTGATCATCTTGACATCGCCTTTGATCAAGCCGAATTTCTTTTCGCCTTGGATACCATTAACTGATGTAACGATGTGCAAGTAGTTGCTATTCAATGGCATCACTGCTTGCAGGTTGGCGATGTTCTCGTCGCCATTCTTCATGTCGTTCCATGTATCGATTTGAACGATGCCGATGTCAGCATCTTTGGTCGACAATGCGTTCAAGTTGTCCAGACCACCAGTTGTGTTCAATTCACACATCGCGACCTTGCCACCAAGCAGCTTATTCAAGTCTGCATACAGAGTGGAGTAGCCTTTGCCCTTAGGACCGGTCGCGAACTTAACACCTTCGCAATCAGCGGCAGGAGCGTCGTTGGCTGGTGCGGCATATGCACCAAGTGTGCTCAAAGCGAGCAATGTTGCAATTACATACTTTTTCATGTTTGTTCCTTAGAAGTTGAACTTGGTTTGAGGTTGTTGAGAAACTGGTTGCGATGCGCCATCATCGACGCTTACCATCGCTAGGCCGACGATAATGATGAACACTACCGACAGCGCATATTTTAACACTTTATAGAAGTCCATGCTACACCTTTACTTTGCTTGTTGCTTCTTGCGTTTTTCTTCTTCCGATTGTCCACCACGTGCTGGTGGAACGACAACCGGAGTTGGACGGGCTGGTTGTACTACGACTGGAGCCACCACGGGTGCAGGTGCCGCCTTTGCAGTAGATGTCGCGTGGCTGCTACTAGCATGACCGCTGCTTGCATGGCCACCGCCTCCGCCGTGGCCTCCACCGCCGCCACCACCTTTTGCGAATGCAGCGATCGACAGAGCAACCATCAACCAGAATACCAAGAATGGTTTCAATACTTTCATGCTGGCACCTTTGTAGTCAAGTTAATTGCAGAGACATCAATTGTCATTCCAGAATCAAAGCTCAGTTGCTTTGCGCTGGTCAGATTTTGCGCTTCCATTTCCAACTCAGCAAACACTTGGTTGAAGTTGGATGTTACAGAGCTCAATGCTTCGTCAGCCAACATCGCTTCCATCAAGTCCTTACCAGACGAAGCACTCAGGCTTTGCATTGCTGCTTGGCCAGCTTGGCTAAACTTCCATTCAAATTCCTTGTCTTGAATTGCAATTTTCAATTCAGCAAGAGCGTTTTCGGCGTTGATGTACTTTTGTTTCAATGCATTGTACGCTTCGATCATCGCTTGGATTGACTTCTCTTGCGCAGATGCATCATAACTAGGACGTTCCTTCTTACGTTGCGCAACCATGTCTTGCAACGATTTGATCTGAGCGTTAATCGACGTCACTGCAGTCTTGAAGTCTGCAACTTGTTGAGCCTTTTGGCGCAAGAAGTTTTGCAACTGTTCGATTGGATTCTCACGAGCCTCAGCCTTGCGAGCTTTAAGGATTCGGTTTTCGATCTTCTGTCCAAACAATGGGATTGCTTGGATGAAGCCCATACCAACGAGGCCGATAACACCGAGTGCAATCAGTCCAACGCCAGCGCTTGCCGCGGCCCAGATGATTGGAGCAAGGATTGCAAGAATTGCAACTGCCCCCAGACCAAATACCGCACGGAATACATTTTGATTCATATCGACCTCGTTGTTGTTTACTTGACGTTCACAAGACCTTTGAAGTCTTGAGGGATGACGACTGTGTTAACCTTACCTTCGCGAATAGCTTTAGCGATTTCCATCTGAGCCATTGCGTTCATGTATGGAATAGCTTGTGAGTTGCTGTTCAAAGTTTGGATACGGATAGCTTCTTGCTTCGCAATATCAACTTCAATTTGCTTTGTTCGCAGATCGTTCTGAGCACGAACTGCAGCGTTAGCGGATGCGACGATGTCGTCTGCTGGTGTAGCATTCGTCACACGGACTTGGCTGACAGTCAAAGCCTTTTCGAGCTTTTCTTCTTTCAGCATATCCATCAAGATATCGTGGACATCTTTTTCGATATCGCTGCGACGGTCAGCAACTTCCAGCGCTTTGTACTTACGTACTGCTTTTGCAGTAGCAGAGTTCAATGCTTGAGACATATAGTTGCGCATCAGCATCCAGTCACCATGTTCGTATGTGTGGAATGAACGTGATTGATTTGTCCACAATTCAGACACTGAAGCTGGATTGACTTCATAGATGATATTGATATCGAAGTCTTTCAGAGTTGAGTTATCAGCAGTTTGTGGTCGCAGATTTTCCCAACCAGTAGGGATCGAACGAACTTGGAATTCAAGCACGCTACCGATCAGAGTTTGATTCCAAGAACCAGGTTGCAATTCAACCCCTTGGATTTGTCGTGACATATCGACTCGCAAGCCGACAGTACCAGATTCAATTCGAGTACAACCTGTCAGGAAGACCCCGAACAAAATCGTAGCCAAGATAAACAGTCGTTTCATTTGATTGCCTTTCATTTGCAAGAAACAAGTTTGCCGTCAATTGTGTATTGAGGAGCAGCACCAGATGTGAACTGGAGATACGTAACACCGTCAACGCACGTCTTCGATGCATCGCCAGTAAAGCTAGCGATCGTGCGATCAATCTTACCACAAGCAGTCAATGCTGCTGCAGCGAGAATCAGAGCCAAGATTTTCATAAAGTACCTTTTAAGGTTGTTAAAACAAGATAACGAATCCGATAAGGACCATTACCGTAAGCACAGAGCACATTGTACTGTATGCAATCAGCTTTGCCAACTCAAGTTGGTCTTTGCCACTCATGTGGCGTACTGCGTTGATTCCGAAGAAGAAACAACCAAACAGGACCACGAAGGTCAGGATCATTCTAATCATTTTTGCTTCTTCTTGAATTCAGCGAAGTCTTTGACCAAGCGCTCGTGCTGTTCTTGGCTGCACGACAAATTCCATTCGCGTGTGATTTTATTCAACGTGAAGACGTCGTTGTTTACTTTGACAGGCTCTTGTAAGAAGTGACCAACGATAGTCACAGCTTTGTCGCCCTTGATGTGGCGTTCGATTGAGAACACATCCATCTTGTTGAAATCGATCGTGAACGTCGATGAGGCGACATCAGCCTTCTCAGCATCAGCGAGATCTTTATTGATCTGGATGATTCGGTTCTCGAGGCGCTCGACCTTCTCTTTAAGACATTTGTTTTCGTACAACGCTTGATCAAGCTCTGCGCGGCAATTGAAAAAAAACATTGAAAACTCCTTGATTTAGTGATGGGAATAATTGTATCGTAGACCAGTGTGTTTGGCAACAGATAAATAATTGCTATGAATAAGCTAAAAGAATTACGATTAATAGTCAAGATGAATGAAAAGCTCGGTGTACAAACTGAGCAGTCAATCTATGACCAAATCGCTGCAGAGCAGCTGAAAGAGGATAGACAGCTTGCAATGCAAGAAGAACGTAAGAATGCGTTCAAATCGCTGTTCACAGACCTCGCTAAGGACATCAATAAGCTCGTCGCAGAAGACAAGAAGAAAACAGAAGAAGAGCAGGCACTGCTCGACCGCTTCACTAATGTCCTAGAACATATTGAATCCATAAAGCCGGAATCCGATGATCGACAAGTGACTATAACTGAAGAAGTGGTTGAGGATCAACAGTTCGATGAGTTGGTCGAGAAGTCAGCTATACTAGCTCCACCAGAAACCTCAACGCTAGCAGCAGCGGCAGCAAAGAGACTGACAGACACAACTGCACCTTCGATGTTCATACAACCAGAACCCGCTGCTACAGGAAGAGACATCCAGGCAATCCAAAACAAGTTAAAGTTGCTTGAAGGCTGGGTAAGCAAGATCAGCATGGCTGGCCCTGGCGGCGGTGAGGTACTATTCCGCTATCTCGATGATGTTAATCGTGGCACAATGAATACCACAAATGATAACTGGGTATTGGAATATGACGCTGCGACTAAGAAAGTACAGTTCACCGAAGATATAGGACCAATCAAGACAACAAGATACAATACTATAGGACCAGACGTCAGTCTTGTTGCAGGTCAAGTTGCTTGGAATCCTGATGAGGATTGTTTGGACATTCACCACGCTGATGGATCCACATTACAAACAGGTCTGGAGCACTACATACGCGTCCGCAACGAGAGCGGTAATACTATGCCTAATGGTACTGTTGTTAGGTTTGCTGGCGTATATGAAGCTAATGCACACGAACCGATCGTAGTCCCACACATCGCTAACGGTACTGTGCATGGATTGTATACTGTTGGCGTATTGACAAACGATTTACCAAACAATACCACTGGTCGTGCTACATGGAACGGTAAAGTCCATGATATGGATACGACTGGCTCGAGCGTTGGAGAGGTGTGGGTAAAGGGCGACTTGCTCTACGTCCACCCGACTATGGCTGGCAAACTAACAAAGGTCAAACCATATGCACCAAATATAGTAGTAAGCATTGCTGCTGTACTCCATGTAGGTAGTGGGGATGGTATATTACTGGTTCGCCCAACGATATATCCACGTTTGTATTATGGAACTTTCTTAGATGTACTCAGCCAGACAGCAGCCGTAATAAACACTCCATATGCTGTGAAGATGCGCACTCCTGACATCTCTAATGGACACCACATCATCAATGAAACGAGAATAGTAGCAGAAGCGTCTGGATTCTACGACTATAAGTTTTCATTGCAAGTTACCTCGCAAACAGCATCTAAAAAGGAAATATACATATGGGCGAGAAAGAATGGCGCTGATATTCCCAACACAGCATCGAGACTCACCATTACAGGTAACGAAGAGTATAAGGTTCCATCTTGGAACTTCCAAGTATCGATGAACACCAACGATTACTTTGAGCTTATGTGGGCTGTCAGTGACCTTGGAGCGTTCATAACGGCTCCTGCAGCAACTGCCTTCTGTCCTGCAATTCCGTCTGTAATTATGACTGTGTCGCAGATTGCACTATAAACACACCTACCTTGAAGATTGGTGTTTTATAAATAAAGGCATGTACTACATATACGCTTACATCGATCCGAATACCGACCTACCATTTTACATCGGAAAGGGTAGGGGTGACCGGAAATTCAAGCATCTACGAGAAACCATCGAAACTACTGATAATGTAGACAAGCATCTGAAGATACGCAATTTATGTGCTGCTGGGAATGAGCCGCGTATTGTAGAACTTGAGTCTGATATCGACGATGAACGACTAGCATATAATAGAGAAGAATATTATATTCTACGATATGGGCGGAAAGGTATAGATTCTGGCGGCATACTTGCAAATAAAGTGCTGCGCGGCGAACCTCCTACTCCTGTGTGGGATGAGCAAAGAAAACAAGCTCACAGCGACTTCAATAAAGCATATTGGACAGCTGAGCGCAGAGCTGAGCATTCTAAGCATCCCCGTTGGGACTTTAAGCAAACATCTGGCACAGTTAGCGTGACCGACGTCGATGGAAACAGCAGTCGCATTCCGAAAACTGAATATGACTCGATGGATAAAACTGGACCCATACATACATGGGCGTATGTTCCTGTTTCTCATAAAGAATCGAAGAACCGAAAGAACAAACAATTACCACTACCTTAGGACGTTATCGTTATAAGTGGTAAAGGAGTGACCCCGTCCTACTACATCCCACTACGCCAGGTGGGAGGACATAAACGGGGTACTAATATATGAAGAAACTGCTACTCATCCTATTGCTGCTTGCGGCACCAGCGTTCGCTAAGGAGTCTGTGTTTGTGTTTGATATGAAGCACAGTCGGGTAGTAGCGAAGCAAGATGAATCATCACAACGTCCGCTAGCTAGTATCACGAAGCTGATGACGGCAATCATAGCAATCGAACTTGGCATCGATGATCGCTACTTAATCGACACGATGCTCGTACAAAGCAACAACAAATCCGCTGAGAAGCTGGCTGCAATCTATGGCAGACCACAATTCATCCATCTGATGAATTTCAAAGCAAAGCAGCTTGGAATGAATGATACAAAGTTCGTCGATCCATCTGGGCTCGGCATGAACACTTCTACAGCAGTCGACATCGCTGTCCTAATAGCACATGCTACCAAGTATGCAGAAATAAGAGCGGCAGCAGCGCCCACTGTCCAAGTTATAGAGCCCAAAGGAAAGAGGGCTCATCTGGCCCTCATTCAAAATACCAACTATGCTCTGTTAAAGGAGTTTACCCATATTACTGGGTCAAAGACTGGATTCACTAATGCTGCAGGTTGGTGTATCGCAATGACGACCAACGAACACATCATCGTGATTCTTGGCTCCCCTAGCAAAGCATCGCGAAACGCTCTTGCTAGAAGAATCCTCATTGAGCTGAAAGAAACTCCCTCACCCACGATAGTCGCGTCTGTTCGTCCATAGCAGTATATGCATCGATGTTCGCTTGGATGGCATCGATTAATGGATAATACTCCTCATCGAGCGACTTCTTCACATCTGGACGCATCAATTTGTCAGTTCGTGGATTACGAGCAACAAACTTAGACACTAGGTAATGTGGACTCTTGATCTTAGAGCCTATCATGCCGTCCAACGTATAGAATACGAACCCTTCGTGCCTCACCGTCTTAGCCAACGAACGTAGTGTATCTAACGTACACTCAATTGCTTCAACCGAATGGCAGTTGAATGCCTTGTGCATGTCGTCAGACACACCAATTGGCGAACCAAAGAACTTTGGACGGTGTCCTAGCAAATACATCCCTTCCACTTCTGGAATGATGTGCGGATCATCCTTATGGACACACTCAAACATGAATGTGTATGTCGAATATTCCTTACACCAAGCACGGTATAGATCCAAATCACGATCGATAAACTCACGAGCCATTTTTACATAATCGGAGTCCGTCGATCCTGTAGTTGACACAAGGATATCGTCTTTATGCCACGTTACAGCGACCATAAAGCCATTAACTTTACGGTATGCCTTGATCTTCGTGCTGCCATCCAACACAGGCGACTTCGCTTCTACGCCATAGTTGTATACCTTCGTGAATGGGTATGACACGATGTTGTAATCTTCATCCACAATCATACCACGACACTCTTCTAAGTAATCGTTCCACAAACCATCATAGAATACAGTCTTTTTGTATTTCAGGACGTAAATGCCATCGCCGGCTGGTCGACGAGAGACCAGCTTTGGATTTTCTTCAACGAACTTCTTTAACGATTCTGAATTAACTTTCATATGGAATCTCTTGTTGCACCCACGAGTCGCCAATGCTGCCCAGATAGGACATCGATACTTTCTTACGTACACCTTGAACGCTTACGCGATAACCAGGCTCAATTGTTTTGCCATAGAATGTACCACCACGGCAGAATTTCAATGGACGGAGTTCACCAGACACTTTGATTGTGTACAAACGCTTCTCGACCGTGTGCCAGAAGTAGCCTGGATAACGAATCGCAACGAACTCTTTTGGAAATACTACCATTTCGATACTCCTTACAGCAAAACGTGAACTTCAGTGAACCCTTCTTCAAGAGTCGGCATCTCGAAGCTGTCAATCATGCTTTTCATAACATGATCTGGAATCAACTTTCCTGGACGGCTTGCCAACCGACGTGCCAACTCTTCCTCACCAGGAACGGGGAACACAACAGCGATGTGTTCGTAGTTGGGAATTGTGTTGAACTTCTTCTTACGAGATGCAACGCTCATTGACGTTTGATCCCAAATGATGTTCTTGTTGTTCGCTTGCGCAATCAACACTTGGTTTGCCATCAACCTCACAGCGATCGGCATGTAGTCCTTGAACACTTCATTATACGTCTTGCCTTCTTTAGCAGCATGCTGCTCAACGAAGTTATCAGTAGACGCAACAACGAAGTTGTCGATCATTGTTTGTGTTTTGATCCATGTTGACTTTCCTGATCCAGGCACGCCAACCAATTGAATGCATTTCAATTTGCTCATGTTAGTTCCCATATTTGTCGTGGTGCTTTTTGATGTCGCCCTTCAATGCCATTGCCACAGCAACATCCATGTCATGTGGGTAGCACATATTGCCATCCATACCAACATCGATTGCTCGGTACTTTTCCAATCCGCTAGTGCCACCATGCAAGTGACCGTAGAAGTGGACAGCACCTCGGTGCATCTGATCCCACTCAGCGATCGGGTAGTGGAACATCGATACCCGAGTACCGTTATATGTAATTGTCAAGTAGTCGTGAATGCTTTCGAAGCAGGCAACGAACTCTGGACTCTTAACGAGCTTGCTGTCATGGTTGCCCTTGATCAAAATCTTGCGACCATTCATCGAACGCAAGAAACCAACTGCCTTTTCCCATGAGCAGAATGCAACGTCACCCAAGATGTACACCAAGTCGTCTGGGCCAATCATGTTATTCCAGTCTTGGATGATCTGAGCGTTCATATAGTCCACGTCGCCCTTGAAGCGAGCACGCGATACTGGACAAAAGCTCATAATGTTCTTATGTCCGAAGTGAATGTCTGATGTAATAAATGTTTTCATAATCACATTATCCTTTAGTACAGTTTATATGGCAATAGCAAATTAGTGACATATTCATCATCACTATCGCCAAGATCTTTATCTTCGGTAAAAATTACAACATCACCGAACGCTGCTAATTTCCTACCAGCTTTATCATTGTCGCATACTGCAACGACAGTCCTATTCAAGAACGTCAACCAGTTACGATAATCTGCAGTTGGATTGTTCGTCAGCATTGCTAGCGCGCTATATCCTCGTTCAGTTAGCCTAGCAGCGTCAAACACACCTTCCGTAATAAACACAACGTGCGAGGAAAGGTAAAGCGATTCTACGCCCCATACAGCAATCGTAGGTTGCTTCTTATAGGTGTAGTACTTGCCTTCTTTGGGGTTATTGTTGATCTTCTTTTCGCCCTCTGGACGATATTGTTGGAACCCCACCAGCGCACCACTAAGGTTCCACAAATAGAACGTAGCAATTCTATCCACCTCGTCTATCACTGGACGGTGGAGATCGATGTCCAAGTGTCGTTGCTTGAGGTGTTCCGATAGCGGCGTCATTGCGTTCTGATGTCGTTGTATAGCCTGTGGTGTGATCTATACTCACAGCAATGTGGATACTGCAGACCGGAAAATGCACTACAGCTCGATGCCAAGTGGATCTTATTGCACGTTGGACACATCCACGCATTTCCTTTTTTTGGCGTGAAGCCCCACATCCCTGTTCCGTCCAGCCGTTCGTCGCTTGATGTGTCGAAACGGTGGCGGTATGTGTAGTAGTTGTTGAAGTGCTTGGCGATCCGCTTACGCTCAGCGTTATGCTCTCTCTTCTTGCGCTCTTCCACAGCAGCCTGATAGGACTTCTTTGCTGCAGCGAGCATATCTGTGATGAATATTAGTGGATTGTTCATAAAAAGAACGCCGGTCAAGCCGGCGCAAAGGGGAGAAAACTTAAATCACTTCTCGTTCAATAGGTACTTGTTCGAGATCGCTTTGAACGTCATGCCACCGTCATTCTGTTTGAACACGATGCCTTCTCGTTCCGTATCAAACATTCTAGACTTGCCTTCAGCCAATGTCAACAGTTGTTCTACATCATCGTTAAGGACATACATATCGTCCAGAATCGGCACATGCTTCAGGCCAAGAGACTCGACCAGTTGGCGACGTGCAGCTGGATTCATATACTCGCCGTCCTTAACATCATAGATGTCAAACACATAGAACTCAGGCTTTGTCAATTTGTAGATGTTACCTTGAACTCCAGGACCAATCAACTCACCTTGGATTGCGAAGTCATACTGACGAGCAAGCATCTTTTGCTCAAGGTCATTGTCGCGAGCTGCAATCCAGAATGAGTTGCCCTCAGTTTCCTTGAGGTTGAGGTTACGGGAGCACACTCCGAACTCACCATCAATCACATAGCAAGTCATCGAAGAGCCTTCCAGCTTCTCCGTTACTTCGTATACTTGTCCTTGAGCAGCAGCAATCTCTTTCTTCAAGTTTTGCACACGCTCTTGGTCAGTCTTTGGAATCAAAGTTGGAAAGTTGCCACGAGAAATACCAGCGAGCTGAGCAGGAATTGCCTTCTCCCATTTCAGGATACCGAGAAATTCAGTCATGTCGGCATCTTCTCGGAAGAACTCCATCAGCTCCTGACCTTCATCGAACTCGCTATCAGGGAAGAGTGGCACAATCTCTTTCAACGGAATCAGCAAACCTTGAGACAACTGGCCACGCAGCTTGATTGTCTTCAAACGTTCGCCCTCGACTCTTTCAAACACCTTCGGATAGTGACCTTCCTTTGTTAGGAACGGAGCGACGGCCGTTGGGATAAACGAATCGATTTCAAAGTATACAGCAAGATCGCCAACCACGTAGAGACCTTTTTGGCACACGACCTTCCAACCACCAACAGTGGCCACTTCAATTTTGTCGGCACCCTCAATAGGGTTCAGTTCGTCAATGCGACGAATGGATGCAAGTTTACGCATTTTCTTTCCTTCACTTGGTTCTGATACATTCAAATTTTTGCAGCTTCAATTGTTCAGCAGCTGCGTGACAATGATGCAACGATTGAGCACCACCATTATTGAAAACGGCTATCGGTCGCCAATCGCGATACTCTTGCGGCTTGTATGTGCCAGCTCCTGTACCGAACGCAGCAACGACTGTCCAAATTACTAATGTGTATTCCATTTAATCTCTCACTACTTCAATGTTCATTAAACGATCAGGCATTTCATTCAGCTTGGGGCTTCGCTGCGAAGTGACAATCATTCGAAACGTCAACTTTTTAGCACGATCATCGACCATCGCTGCCATCTTGAAGATATCGATGAAATCATAATCACTAGACACAACAGAGATATGGGTATACCCATCTGTGACTGCTTTCTGAATGTAAGCACCGATGAACTTATCGGTCACTTCCTTGCCAGTTGAGAATCCGCCAAGGTAGATCTTGTTGATCCCCACGATGTCGCGAAGAATACGAGGCTCGTTATTTCTGCCATTCGCTTGTGGTGTTATTAGGCGCACGAGGTGCGTTTCTGTGTTTGTACCGACGATGTGTTTGTTGTATGCTCTGAGTACTTCTGGCAATGATTGGTCACCATCAATAAAAGCAATTCGTCGTTCGCGTTTCCAAGGCCATTTGAACATGATGTTATTCCTAAGTTGATAGGAACAATTATACAACAGTCCAAAGAAAAAGGCCACCGGAGTGGCCTTCCCTTATTTGCGAGCTCTTGCTCGGATGTTGTCGAATGTATATTCGTTAATCAACTTTCCGTTAGCGTATACTGTTTCCAGTACTTCGACGAACTCACCAGTTGCCTTGTCGTGCCAGCCAGCTGGCTTTTCGACGCTACTGATCCATTCGCCGCCACTCTTCCAAAGAGTAACTCGGCCTGCCTTCGACTTCTTACCACTATCAGTGATTGGATCTTTTTGTACATCGACCCATACGTCATTAATCTTGGCAGAAGAACACTTCATTGCGAACTTCTGGGTATCTCGGTCGACTTGCTGGAGCAAGGCACCGCCCATACCGAATGCAATGTTATCTGCTGACCATCCCATTGCCATGAGTGCCCCAAGGATACTGCGGATGGATAACTCATTGACACCGTCCCCCTGGATGAGGCGAACATTATTGAGGACTTTGAATCCTTTGGCGTTTGTAGTGTATCCAAACTTTTCTCCTAAGATCTCAATCAACTTGCGGTTAACTTCAACAGGGTCACCACTATCAGGACGAATCACGACAGTAGCACCGCTATCAATCACTTGCTGACGGAGCTCTTCTCCCCACAATTTGCTAGCGGCATTGAATACATCGTAGCTGTCGGAAACGACTGCAACAATGGACCCGGGCCGAGCGAAATTTGTAAGCATGTTTCGGTAGGCATCGACTTCTCCTTCACGACCCCAGCTTGTGATTGTGCTGTGTTCGGCTGCAGGAATTGAAAACCCACTAATACCAGCGTTGTAATACTCACGAGCATACAACAAACCGGTAACAGTATCGGTACCCATGAAATTAACGAGGTGCGCGGCGCCGCCAATGCCAGCGGACTCAAGGGAACTAACACCGCGAGCACCAAAGTCGTGTAACTTAAAATCGATAAGAGCAGGGTCACCAGTCTTCTCCAAATAATCCAAAATCACTTTGCGAATCGACCAGCTCTGTGTTGCCACAGTAGTTGGATACCAAATTGCACGAAGCAAAGGAGTCTCGAGCCATGTAGTCAGCCACGGTACGTTGGGATCTGTGTTCTCGATGGTTGCGAGGACATTCTTAACCGGTACCACAGTACCCTCGGGGACTGCTCGGATGATGACGGGGAGATATCCGTCGTGCTTGTCGAGGATATACTGCCAGCCGCTACGATTAAATGGCTCTCCGTGTGCGAGAAGAATCTCTTCGGCGATATCGATGTCGGACTGTGTAATGGGGTCAAGTAAGTACTCCTTGATGAACGCTTGCAGACCAAACATCACTGTTTGATCGTATCGACCGCCACGCGATTCGATGTAAGAAAATACGCCAGTTGTTCCAACAGGGTATTGCTTCCACATTGACACTTTGTAGCTGTCTGTGTTCAATAAGATATTTTTGCTCAGTTTCATGTTAATCTCCTTAACAGTTAAAATGCCTCGCGTCTATCGCGAGGGCTTGATTGCAGTATAGCATAACCCCATTGTTATGTCAACTGCTCGTAGTCATCTTCCGTCCAAATCGGAAGATAGTACCTCAGATCGTCCACCATGTGGTCAAAATCATCGAAGAACGGAATCATGTATCGTTGACATACGATCTCGATATTGCCCTTACGCCAGAATCCTTCTGGACAACATACCCAGATGTTCTTCGTGTGGTTTGCATAGAGCCCCAACTCAAGCAACGAGATTGGACTTTGCGTACCTGGTGCAAAGTAATAGATGATCAAGTCAGATTTCTCGAGCGCTGTCAGCTCCCATCTCACTTGCTCAGCGAATTGTGGATTCTCGATTGTCTGCGCCCAGCTAGAATCCCAATCATCACGTCGTGGATTCAATAGCTGTACTCCATCAATGTCGTATAGCGCATCGGCAATCGACTGTTGCCAATCTACCGCCATACCCATCTCAATCGACCCAGCAAGGAAGATTGAGAATTTATTGCGAGTGGTGTACTCGTTTGGGGATTTGATCATGTTCATGGTTGAAATTCCACTAGCGTCGCACTACCGCCACGCTTCTCGATTTCATCAGCGAACCATTCAAGCAGTCCGATGATTCGTTGTTTATCGCCACGGGCAAGACCCATACCGATGAATGGAAATCCGATCCGCTTGTCCCCATATGTGTATAGTAGCTTTTGGAGAATTAATTCGAACGCTGCATATTCAAATACATCTTGACCAGTACTCATGTTGTATTGAGTGTATGCATTAATGACATCGAAGCAAACTGTGCCGTTCTTGAGAATGACCAGTTCGTTTGTCCAGTTGCCTAGTTTATTGTATGCGCCGCGGACAGTATTAGAGTCTACCTTAGCAACGTGAGGATAGCGTTCACGAATCTCACGTGCGATCCCTCCACCCATTGCGTTGAAGCAATTGCAGCCTTGAACGACCACATCAAAATGACCAGCCTCAGCTAGATCGAGTAAGTTACCTTTTACATGCTTTAGCATTTTGTACTCTCCATATACAGTGCATCAAATATTTTACGAACATTGTGATTGTAGAACCCACTGCAGTTGATACAGTTGAATTCAATTACCTTCAATTCATTATCAACAAGTGCCAAGTCCATCACGACGTTTCGGTTTGGCGACCACTTGTCGGCGAACGTTTGTGCTTCAGCGATTACTTTTGGATCAGTCTCATGCTGTTTGATCAATTGACCATGTGAGCGGTACATTGACCCATCAACCACTTTGCCTCCGACCACAAACCAACGCCACTCGGCTTGAATGTTTTGTGGTGTTGCAACGACAATCTTCATGTCTTTGTACATCCGTTTCGTCTCAGATGATGAACAACTGAGTGCTTGTGTTAACCACTTCACACACTCTATGCGTTCAATTACCTGCCCAGCAAAATGCTTCAGATCGAGCGAAGGACGGATGAACCATTGTTCTTGAGTGCTGGCGCGCATGAAGTCGATAGTCTCTTCGACTGTCATAATAGCACCATCATTCAGCATATCATCCCGATTAGCGACCGCAGCTTCGTAATTGAACTGCTCAAGATCGAAGTACAATCCCTTCCATCCCAAATCTAAACCAATCGTCGACATCAGAGTCGACCCATATGGAATGTAATCAGTACCAACAATCTCTTCACCTTCTGCTGTTGTGATCTCATTTGAAAACGGAATCACACCAACATACTGGTGAGGATATGGCAGAGCTGCAGACTTAACTGCTTCGAGTTGTGACTCTGCCATTAGATTGTATTGGATCAAAAACTTCATACGTTCCATTCTTTTGGTGTATGGACCTTTTGCATACCACAACCAACAGATGGCTTGACATGCTCAGGATGATCCTTCATCCAGTCTTGAACATACCACAACTGGCCACAACCACCACCGATTGTATCCTGACCAGCTGGATCGAACACACGGACGTTGTATCCTTCGGCAAGCAGCTTGTTACCAAATTCAATAGCCAAGTTGCGTTGCTTGTCGTTCGTTGCTTCAGCATGCGCATCACGCTCGCAAATGACAGAGACAGTCGCTTCCCAGATACGTGGGTGGTACAACTTGAGTAGTCGTTGGACGTCTTCGATCTTGTCATTACCTTCGTGAGCACAGTAATTGAAATATGGCTTACGGCCAGTATCCAAGTGCCAGCGAACGCCAACATCAGCAATCTCTTGCAGGTTCAACTTCTTATCAAATGGAATCAACTTGTCGCGTGCTTCGTCTGTACTCTCGTGAATGCTGAATTGCAAACCGACAGTCGGAATCCGTTTGCTCATTTCGATAATCCATTGGTAGCTAACCTTAGGACCGCTTGAGCTGATCAGCAGTGCTGCATTTGGGTACTTTGCATATAAACGATCAAATGCTTCTTCCAGAGCTTTGTTCAAAGCAGGTTCGCCCATGCTCATCACCATGATCTGCAGCTTCTTGATGTCGCGAGGATTCAGACCACCGATTTGAGTTTCGAGAATGTATTCAGCTTGGCCTACAATTTCATCCGCAGTAAGACTACGAACAAAATAATCACCAGTTCCACAGAAGCGACAACCCATTGGGCATCCGCACATGGTACTAATACAGAGAACAGTGCGTTCATCGTAAGTAGGATAACGATAAAGAACGGACTCGATAGCGATATCGTCTTTCTCGAAAACATACTTCTTAACGTGCTCTTTTTCATCTTCAAAGACGTTTACATTTTTCCACATATTAGTACCTCACATCAACGTGTGTTTTACAAGCAGGACATTCGATGTACTTGAACAGTTCGCTACTGCCATCATAATCAGTAACTCGTCGTTCTTGAATGTCATTGGGAACATACTCCAACGTCACGCCACAGTGACGGCAGACTTTCTTCTTGACCACACTCTGGTGTGGTGTTGCATCGATAATTCGTACCATTACAAAACCTTTATTGCAATCATTGCAGCGTTCATAGAACTAGCAACCACGTTTGCCCAACCACCGAAAGAACGATCAACATCCTCATCAGTGAAACAAATGTACGCCACTGCTCCATTCACGAAGACAAGCGCGACGTTAATCCAATTCCAATCAGTCCATCCCATTACAGTATCCCATAAATTTCCAGAACATTGTCTGGTGGAATTGCTATACTAGCAACGTAGAATTGGTCTTTGGTATTAGGGACCTTTCGGATTACCCAATAGCCACGTTCATTGAACCATTCTAGCCCCGAACGATCTAGTCCGTCTGACATTTTAAGCTCCCAAGAAGTGTTGGAGAATTTCAAAGTGGTCTTCGAAGCAGTCTTCGCTCTTCACTTCAGCAATTGGAACCCAACGTGCCTTTTCAGCATCATCAGATCCTTTGACCTTTGGTAGTTCGCCATCTGGCAACTGAATGTGGAATGCATGAGTGATGATGCGGCCACGAGGACTACGATCGACGGCATCGAACACCTTGCTGCGGACGATGTTGCCGCGTAGGACTGGCTCAGGAACTTTGATCTTTGTCTCTTCACGGAGCTCACGGAGCATTGCAGCCTCAACGCTCTTATCGGTGTTTGCATTGACGTATCCGCCAGGAAGCGCCCACAAACCCTTACCAGGCTCAGCCCGACGACGAATCATTAGCACGTGACCAGATTGGATCACCACAGCATCAGCAGTACTGAAGATTGGAGGATATGGGAGTGATGCATACTGCTTCTTGTAGTTCTCTACAAACTCACGCTCGCGGATGATCTGTTCATACTCTTCGCTTTGCTTGAAGTCCAGCAAGATTTCGAAAGTGGTTTGAGGTACCACACCGCGAATGAATTCGAGATTACAGTTGCGCTTGAAGTACAGGTCGCGAATGTTGACAGCACTCAGTGGTGTGATCTCTTCGACGTTCTCATATCCCCATTGTGGGAACATATCCAAGTAAAATGAGCTGTCATCTTTCTTGTGACCGATGATGCCGATCTTATCCCCATCGCATGCTAGAGTATTCACGATCGATTGGATGCGAACGGCCCACGCTTGGTCGTTGTAGATTGTGTCGATGTTTTCGACGACATTGATAGTCAACGCGAGACCTGCAGTTGCACGCTTGATCATTATCTCACGTTCAAAGCTAGTGAACGGATTCTTGTATGTGCGAGGTTGTTTTGCGCTGCCTGTAATAACAATCAGTTTATTACAGAGCGCAGTGCTACGCTTGATGATCTCAAGGTGAGCGTTATGGAATGGTTGAAAGCGTCCGATGAGGACGAGAGTGTCGTATTTTTTTGACATTCTAAGCTCCTTAGAATAGTTGGTCTGCTAAAGTCTATCTCTAGCAGTGGGTTAATTATATAGGATCCGAACTACAAAATCAACTGGATTTTTGTTCCAAATACTTTCGGTGTTCGTCTGGCGTCATGTAATAGCTGAGCAATAGCTCAGCTGCTTTGACGATGTCCTTCGATCGTTGGTCTTCATATGTGCTGTTGATTTCAACAGTCACTTTCAGTTCTTCCACCACGATGACGCCTGTTTGTTCCAGGCTCAATTCAAGATCAATTCCAGATTTCATTGTGCAGCTTCTTTAGTTACTTGTTGGACTTTGACGACACCATTGTCGAAGATTCGAGCAAGGCCTGAGAATCCAACAGTAGTCAGAACAATACCAAACACAGTACCGATGATGAACGTTTTCATAATGTATCCTCTGCGCCAGCAATGTATGCGGCATTTTCACAAACAACCACCCAGGCAACAAAATCTTCGATTGCCCACTCACCATTGCGTATATTCATATACACATCGAGAGGATGAATGTCCATGATTTGTTGTTTAGTCATGTACTTTGGACGAAGAGTCTTACTCTTGCGCTCCTCATCCTCAATAGCCTTCTCAAGCTTCGCTCTCAGCACCGCGCCGAGGTCAACAACATTGTCCTTATTGACTTGATCAGCGATTTGATTCTTACGCCATCCTGACATACAGATTCCTTATAGAAATATACACAAATACAGCAGACCACATATCACAAACAATGCGATAGAATCTGCCAGATCTTCACCTGGCGTATGTTCTCTGCGTGGCTGCAGCGACGCCAACCACTCCTTAAATTCCATAGAGGTTCGCAAACTCCAACGGAGTTAGTACTTCCATTTGCTTCATCACACCAGCATGCTTTGCGTTCAACTCTTTGATTTGAGGGAACGTATATGCACCAAGCTGGTATGCTTCCAACGCAGTCTTCGCTTCCTTTTGTTTCATGCGAAGCTTCCAAGCGCTGAGTACTTCTGGGAACTCTTTGGCAGCACGGCGAGCGCTTTCGATCGGAAACATTGTTGGACCAGTGATCGAACATGCATCAGCAGCACGATTGTCGTTGCGAGCAGTCCACGCTTCGAATTCTTCCTCATACTCACAGAGCATGGTGAATTCCAAAGACGCAGCATCATTATCATTCGCTTCGAGCAAACGAGCATCGCCACGCTTTTCATTGTCTGTACGCAAACAACCACCCATGAACGTTGCTTGTTCGTTTCCAGTTTTTGCATAGCCATAGTATACGAGTTTCGTATTAGGGCCAGAGACTTTAAACAGTGTATGAGACATTGTGTTTTCCTTTCGATGTGATGATTATACCACAAAAACGAAAACTTACAACATCTTTGGACTGAATGTTTGGATGTCTTCTAGCGCATCAGCAGTGGTCTTGTCCTCACGCACTTCTAAAAACACTGGAAGAAATAGCGACTTAGTGTCCTTTTTCTTGTCGTCAATGATTGCGTTGAATTCGACAGCAACGACCTTACCGATCACATCGCGGCCAATATTGATTCGGTCTTCTTCAGTAAGGCCAGTACCAACACCGACGGTCAGCTTACCACACGACGAAGCCAGCTGCAACGCACCAAGGCGACCCATGTTCTGGCCAGTGCCCTCATCCCAGCCAACACATACCAAATCGCACTCAAACACACCCTTATATTTGATCTGATGCTTGGCGCGCTTATCTTCCCAAATACCAAAGCGATCTTTCAAGATGATTCCTTCCTCACCTTTTTTGAGATATTGAAGGAACAAACGCGTAGCATCTTCAGGAGTATGAACCTCTGTATGGTTCACCAACGCAACTAAATGACCAAAAGGTGACTGGTTGCGCATATGCGACAATGCATTGGACAGCTTAGCGATACGATCGATGTACTGTTCTTTATACACACCAACTGCAAAGTTCTCGACAGGAAGTGCATCCCACAATGTTGCACGAACACTGACGGCTTCTTCTTCAGACATCGTACCCTTAACAGCTTTGTTCAAGATGCCATTGCCGGTCTTGCGATCGAGCGGCTTGCCAGCGACATCAACAACAAGCAACTCACCATCGAATACCATATCGGTACCCCAGTACTCGTGCATATTGAGGAATGGTTGCTGGAATAGGTCGGACGGGATGTCGATCAATTTACCATTACGACTGCGGAACTCACATTTGCCATTTTTGACGATGGCATTGAATCGCATCCCGTCCATTTTCAATTGCGCATATGCAGGAAACTGAATCTTGTTGACTAGCTTTTCCTCATATGGACTAGCAAGCATACATGGGTATTCGTGGACCAAGTTAGGCCACACCTTATTGACAGTGGATGCTGCCACACCACACTTCAGATCCTTCTCGATGATGCGCTCTACTACCTGAGCATCATCTGGTTCAAGAGATTCCAAGATCTTCACAAGATGAGCGATTGCAGCATTGCCTGTCACTGTACGAGCAGAAAGATCACACAGTTTATCAAGAGCCCACTTCAGATTCGCAGTGTCGGGGCCACGTGTGTATGCAGGGATCTTGCGAATGAAAAATTGTGTGTATGTATCGAGTGCCAAGAACACCACTTGAGTGAGCAGGAGGTTGTCCTTATGCTTCGTCAAGTAATCGATCTTGAAATTGCGACCGTTGTCTGAAGCGAGTGTGTTGAGGATGTCGAGAATTTTCATTTGGAGTACCTTGCAAAGACACGGTTGACGTAATATTGAGCGTTGGACAATGTGATATCCAACTCAGTAGCAATTGTCTGCGCAATCACAGAATTTGTCAACCCCTTACCGGTCTCGCGATTGAAGATTTCAAGAGCTTGAGTCTTCTTGTCATTCGTTTGTTTTGGCTTCTTAGTGCCACTTGCAATTGGCGTACCATACACTGGCGTGGTACTTTCACCACTACCAGCAAGCACGTAGGGCATTGTCTGCTCGATCTTGAGGTACTTTGCACTTGCGACTGCAGATGCAGCTTCAGCTTCATAATTTTCGCCATGAAGAACGGCTTGTTCGATCAACGCTTTGGCGTAGATGTCAGCCATTACTGCATTGCTGACTGGCTTTGCGCCAAGAGAAACAATGATTCGGTTTGCAGCTTTCAACTGATCTGAGCTGTCATTAATCTTCACGCCAACCGATGTGATTGCACGAGACACTGACATCCCAGGCTTGAGGCCCATTTTCTCAAGAACATAAACTGCATCGATCATTGTTTCTCCTTATTCAATCCGACGATTATACAACAAAAACTTAGAATGGCCAAGTGCCTTTGGCTTTTGGTTTTTCTGGCGTCGCGTCGATGCACGTCACTTCGAGTGGTCCGTAGTAGTGGATATCACAGTCACCAGCTTCGATACCATTCTCCTCGAACGCAAGCCAACCATCTTGTTCCCACAAACGCTCGATGTATTCAATCTCTTCTTCAGTCCAATTCTCCGACTCTGGAAAATCAAACGACAGAGAACAACCATCATCCATGTTATTGTCTTCGAGTTCGAAGTCGCCTAGATCGAGTGGATTCTCATGCGGATCGTCGCCGTCTGCCTTTGGCTCCACGTCGGTCCGCACAGTACACCATCCCCAGCGATACCACTCGTCCATAGCGAATCGCTTGCCCGCACCAGGCTGTCCAGCAGGGACGTCGAAGTATGTACGTTGAAATGCATTCTTCTTTTCAGCGGTCTTAATTTCCCAAAGCATGTCCACTCTCCATCAAAGCCTCTTCCATCACATAATCATATTCTGGAAAGGCGTTCAAAAACAATTCACGAATTTGGCTAGTCGACAAGTTGGTGTTGATGACTAGCTCATTAATGCATGTGCGTGCCCAGTCTTCAAACCCGCTTTGCATTTGGCTTCTTTCGTTTCTTTGGAACTACCACGATCCATCTACGCCAGTCGTAGCGCTGGATCAGGTTGGTTCGAATGCGATGCTCTTTGCAGTACCACCATGCGTCTAAGTAAAAATGAAACTCTTTAACCATTAGCGCACCGTATCACGAATTACAACAGCATTAGGATCGTTATACACACGCTGCACTTGCGATCGCACAGCTGTGTCTTGGATCTGAGGACCAAGCAGCGTCGTGCTGGTATCGGTCTTAGTAGGCTGGGTTCCATTCTTTTCGGATTTCAGTTCTTCCTCAAATTTGTCCAGACGCTCGCGGGCATCACGTTGGCGATGCTTGGCCATGTAGTTTGCATGGATGCGGTTAGACGCGTCCAGACCATAACGAACCATCACGAATGCACGGTAGCGGTTACCCTCACGTACAACATGAGTACGCATACGTTCGACGCCAACGAGGTTGACGAACTTCGAATTGGAAATTGTCAGGCGCTCCGTGTCTTTGGTGATTGTTTCTGATTCGCCGCTGCCAGTCTCAGCAGTGTAGTCGCGGAACTTTTGAGAAACTTCATTCTCGAGCTTGAATGCAATCTCGCGCTTAGCGGACATCAGTGCACGATCAATGCTGAACTGCAAGTCTGTGGATGTCTCAGTCGCTGTTGCATAGATCGCACCATCCTCACGAGGCACTTCGAGATACCACGCTGGCATGTCGACTGTCGGTGGTTTGGTAGTTTCGATTGTCTTATTGCCTTCTGCAATTTTAACACCAGTCGATGAACAACCGACTAATGCGATCAGGGCGAGGCATGATAAAATTTTCTTCACAGTTTGCTCCTAGCAATGTTAAACGATTTACGAACAAGAGATTTGTCTTTGTTTGGCTGATTATCCCACATCTGGTAGAAATTGTGCAAACGATATTGGTCTAGCATGTCGATGGGTACATCGGTGACGGTGATAAAGAAGTAATATGGCATGTCCCGCTCTTGCAGACCTTGCAACGACACCCGGACGTTGAGCGGCTGGTCAAAGTATGTCCATGTGCGGCCTCCTCGACCTGCTGGGAATACCTTAGTTACTACATCTTCGACTGGATCATACTGGAATACACTAACCAATCCCTTGGTGTTGGTCTTCACTGTAATATCTGCCGCATCTGTCGGCAAGTACACAACACGATCGAGTTGTGCTGATGCATCGATGTTCGATTTGGTTTTCTTAATTACATTGACTTCTGCAGTGATGCTGACTGTACATGTCCAACCCTCAACCTTTTCTGTGCGCGATTTGATCGCTTGGATATATCCACGCGAATTCTCATACATATTAGTTAAAGATGAGCACTGATGCTTATCAGTTTCCCGACAGGTCATTGTAGAATCAGATCCAAAATCCTGACCATATACCTTCTGGATTAGGCGGACTTTGGTCTTTTCTTCTGCTCGTTTACACCCCTCGACCTGCGACATGCTAGGATTAAACTGATATGAATCAGTATCCGTTACAGTTACAGTAGTAGCCGCGAGTGTGGCAAAAGCTGCTTGAAGTAATGATGATGCAATTTCCATAGTCTGAATTATACTAAATATAGGATAACTGACAACAACTATTGGACAAATACAATGGATTTAGCAACACGCAAAAAGATCTCAAAGACTATGGCTGGAAAGTCGAATTTCCAAGGCCACAAGCACACCCATGCTGAAAAGCTACAAATTGCGATGTCTCAAGAAGGCCACAAGAATGCAAAGGGATTGCATTGGTCTATCAACAAGAATACTGGACAAGAAACTCGTACTAAAACCAAATTACCTCAAGGTAATAAGTGGGGCCGCACAAAGGCATTTTCTTCTTGGATCCACAGCAACGACAAGTCCAAGAAGAAAAAGACCAACGAAGAAGTAACTCCGTTGAAGTCTTTTAAGAGCTGGTTGGGCGACCACTGATAGTCAGCGAGCTCACACTAGTATCTAATTTGGCCGCTTCTTGCGGCCATTTTTGTTTTAGCGTGCTGAGTAATTCTTCCTTGACACTGAGCATGATGCTTTGATCATGTGTAGTGTATACGGACTTATTGCAGCGAGCTTGTTTGATCACATCAAACACCTGCTTCAAAATATCTTCTGTCATTGCTTTTTAGACAAGAAGACGCTTCCATCTTCCTGCAAATTCCAAATAATAGTATCACCCTCAACCCATCCCGTTTGCTCGAGCAACTCAGGAGGGAGCGGAAGAATCAATTCGCCGTCAGCATCCTCTTGGAGGATGATTGTCCAGCCAGTCGCGCTAATCATACGAACCCTAATTTACGCTTAGGAGCCTTAGGAGCTTCCACTTGCTTATGGAAGATGTCAGCGACGCTGTACTTACCATCGTCTTTGATTTCGAGCTTGACTTCCAACTTATCAGCGAGCTTTTGTGCTTGTGCTTCATTGAGTTGGCCGAAGTGCAAGATGTCGAAACAACGACCTGGACGAATCAGCGCTGAATCGACGTCTTTGATAGATGGCAAGTTAGTAGAGAAGATCAACTTCTTGCCCTTGGTAGTAACCAAACCATCACCGACATTCAAGAACTTATGCATCATGTCGTTGCCATCTGAACGAGCACCCAAGAAGTTATCAGCATCCTCAATCACCATGATGTTCTTATCACCCTCGATGAACTGGGCAAAGATATAATCCTTTGCCAGGATGCCAGCATCATACGTCACCATTGCGCTTGTATCTGCGTGCTGCAACAGACCACGAATGAACGTAGTCTTACCAGTACCTGGAGGCCCGATCAACAACAAGATCGATGCAGAAGACTCCAAGAAGTCTGAGTAGTACTCAGGCAACGAGCGATCGCCGAGGAACGGATACATCTCTTCGATTGGCTTACGGTCGCCACGGATCGGCACTTCGATGCTTTGACCATCAGTGCTATACATCCACTCGATTGTGTTAGTCACTTCCTCGAATTGTTCAACGATTGCATCGTACCATTCAAGCACGCGTTTCTTGTCACCATTCAAACGAAGAACAATGGATGCCGATTGGATGTCGTATGAGATCCACGAAATGTTCTGATCGTCGACCAAGATGCCACTAGTGCCAGACATTTGAACGATGCGGTAAACACGATCACCCGACAACATGAATGCTGCCCACTCAGTGCGGTGAGCAAGTACCGTCACTTCACGGTGGTATGTCTCGAGCTTTTCTTCATTGCGCAGGAAATGCAATTCGCTGACGATAAAGTCTGATACATCTGATGCGCCCAAGAAGACGTCTTTACTACTTTGTTCCATTTTTCTCTTATCCATGTCGTTTACATCCCAAGACCATTTTTTGAGCACTCGCTGTCGATTGCGTCTAGCTATGGTCGAGCGCGACCGCCGGCGACCACTTCTGCCCATCAATCGTCTTAGGACTGACGGGACGTCGCTATAACTATAGCTCATAAGATTCGACCTGTGTTGTTCATAATGATATTATCGATGATCTTCAAAAAGTCCTCAACAGGCAACGATCGACGTTGTTCGTATAATTGTTTCCAATCACTCTCTTCGATAGCAGTATCAAACCGCTCGAAGTATTCAGTACGAATATCATCATCATCAAAGTCACATAGGTCGATATCGGCATACACATCTTTAGATATCTCACCATGTTCATTAATCTCAGTGATATCGTCAGCGTCAATATCGACTGTTATTGTTTTTTCAATGGATGCGTAGCTCATAGCATTCTTCCTCAGCCATTCAAAGGATGGCCAGCAATTGCGTATAGTTCTTTGATCGAGTCTTCGATCGCTTTCATCGACTTGACGGGATCGGCGCTATACTTACGCACTTCACGCAACCGTTGTTCGATCTCTGTAATTGTGTTGTGGAGGTGTTGTGCATTATATGCACACCAAATTTCATATTGGTCTTCGGGGATGTTGTATTCTAGTACAATCTTCATAAAAAATGGTCCGGCTTTCACCGGACCTTCTCATCACTTCTTGAAAACGCGTGTAACGTAGTACTGTGCGTTGGCGAGCGTAATGCCAAGCTCTGCTTGAATCAGTCGTGCGATATCGCTAGACTTCTTCTCTTTGTTTGCTTCAAAGATTTCAAATGCTTTGGCTTTCTTCTCACTCTTAGCAACTGTAGTTGACATGCTCATTCCTTCATAATAAAAGTTTCAAAATATCCAACTAAGGATAACCACCACTATACTTTGTCCAAATTATTCTGTCAACAGGTTGTTGTAATTTGGCATTGGGTTGTTCTCATGGTACTCGTTGAATAGCTTGCGTACTTTAGAACGATATGGGTATGTTTGTTTGACGAACAATAAACCAGGCTCACCATGATCAGCAACTGTCATTACAATCGCCAATTGCGGTACGACGATTTTGTGTTCGAACATCTCCTCCAACATCATTGCATATGTTGTTGCTTGAATGAAGTAGTCTTCGATGTCCTCTTCCTTCTTCACGCGCGATGATGTCTTAAAGTCAACGATCGTGTTGATCCCTTGAAACTGACAAAACATATCAGTTCGACCAGCAGTCTTCAACTCATGTGAGAATAGGGCAATCTCATTTGCATAGATCGTTCCTACGTTCTCATCAATGATGGGTCTAATCTTGGTGAACAGTTCAATAATGTTTGGCATCATTCCACGTGTATAGTGTGGATCGTTCAATGTGTACTTTTCACATATAGTATGGAGGTCAGTACCTCGTGCTGATGCACGACGAGAGACCTTTGCGGCCTCTTCTTCGCCCACTCTCTTCTTCCAAGCTTCGATGTAATCTTTCTTGAAAGAAGAGGTCACTGTGGTGACAGACGGGTAGATGCTCCCGTCTGGTGTTTTATAATAACGCTTGCCATCGATCGAGACAGTATCAAGATCGATGACGTCTAGCTCTTCACGATGAAAGGGACTTCCCTGTTGTGTCTTCATAATCTAGTTTAGCCAAAATGTATTCTCGCACGAGCGAGCTTCTCACGATATCTTCCACTTTGAATTCGATCTTAGTGAATGCATTCATTCTATTAGCTACTTCAAAGAATTTCAAGAGACCAGACTTGTCGGTGTTCTTTTTCAAGTCTGTTTGTCTGTAGTCACCACACCAAATAATCTTGGAGCGATAACCAACACGAGTCATAACTGTGTCAATTTCTTCGAAGTTAAGGTTTTGCATTTCATCGACAATGATAATAGCATCATCAAATGACATACCTCTAATGAATGAAGTGGAAATGAATTCGATGTATCCTTGTTCGGATAATCTTTGGTAGGCGTCCTTTCGGTCGAATAGGGTTTCACAAATTTGTACATATGGTTGTTGATAGATCTCCATCTTCTCATCAACGTCACCTGGCAGATGTCCCATTTCACGAGACTGTACTGCAGAGCGTACAATGATGATTTTCTTAAATGGATTAGACTTATCAAGTACCTCTTCCAATGCCTTATACAAAGCAATGAATGTCTTACCAGTACCAGCTACTCCGTGCAAGGCAACGAAATAGTCTCCTCTCTTATATGCATCATAAAATATCCGTTGATTCTCAGTTAACGGATCAAATGTGTTTAAGTGATCGAGTTTGATCTTCAGCGCATTGTGCCCGTGGTTCTCACTACGCTTGTTATCTTTGTGTGGCTTTGCGTCATAATCATCATACGATGACACTACCTGCAAATTGTTATTCGATCTTTTGGTCGCCATTGAATCTCCCTGTGTTACGTTAGTCCTCCAGTAGTGCTCTTCCACTTGCGAACAGCTCGTTCAGTCTGAACTTGCTTGATCGACTTACGTCCATGATTTTCAGCTAAGTCGGACCCAGGATGGGCCTCAGAGATCTTTGATAAGACCTCCTTGAATCCATCAGAGGTCTTATTAGTCACAGAAACACCCGACACCACCGAGGGAGCACTGGCAGCATCAAAGTACCGCTCGTGCTCTGGATGTTCCTCTTTATAAAGGTCATACTCACGTAGGCTTAGAAAGATATCGAAGATCTCGTTCGTCTTCGTATCTCTAAACGTATACATTGGCATTTATTTTGCTGCCTTGCGAGTTTTAGTTGTTGGCTTTTTAGCAACTGGCTTTGCAGTTGCTTTCTTGGTAGCTGGCTTCTTAGCAGCTGGTTGTTTTGGAGCCTTGACAGCTGTCTTCTTTGTAGGAGTAGCCTTGGTGATCTTTGGCTCAGTGCGCTTAACAAACGTACGCTTCTTAACAACTGGCTCTACTGCTGGAGTTGGGTCCATGGTAGGAGCTGTTTGTTCAACGGCTGGTGGGAGTACTTCTCTACGCTTGATGTAGAGCTTGGTTGTGATGTCAATCAATTTTTGCTCAATCCAAGCCATAAATTTAGAATGCCACATTTTCATCTTTCCTTAATAAATTAATAATAATCATATTGCTCATCATCATCACGAATCTTAGCAAAGTCACGCTGCCGCAAAGCTCGGTCAAGAGCATTATTGGCTTTGTTCTGTTTAGAGGTCCTGAACTTCCTATAGTAGTGACCTCCGTGTTCGGACTGCTCTTGGTAGTCCGCCTTATACTTATCTTTATGATTTTGCTTTTTCATCATTTGCAGGTAGCTCCTCGATCAAACCTGGGAACGCTTCCTTGATTAGCTTAACTGTCAGACCTTTGTATGGCAGCTTCTTGTCCTTAATGCTAATCAGGACCAATGCATCGTCTGGATGTACAGACTCTAATAATTCGATAAAAAGCGTCTCACGACGTAGTTTTGTGAGGTTAGGATTGCCGCCCTTGATAAACAAATATAGGCGACGAATCTCCGACATCAATCTCATTTCCTGAGCTGGAAACGGACATGGTTTGTATGGAGGTATGCCTTCTGGTAGGTCCCAAACAATGTTAGGATCATAGGCGTATTTTAAAATTGTATAAAGTGCTGGTCCAGCATTCGCATGTAGTACAGCAATCTTATCAGCAGATGCTTTTTGTCCGGCTGCCTTCTCAAGGATTTGGAAAATGCCAAGTCTCATATTAAAACTCACTAATTCTTTCTTCTAATGTTTTCAATTTATGATCGCGTAGGTATTGTCTGAACACCTCGAGGTCTTTGGGAGTCTGCGTATCATACTCATGTAAAATTGCAGTTGTGATATCTTCTGGAATCATGTGGAGGTCGATCAGTTGCTCGTTACGTTTGAAGTTTGCATATTGATCGGACGGAAGTACTTTAGACAGGTCGACAAAACCTGACAAGTATTCGATGCGTTTTGTTGGGAGTGATTTTTGACGCTCGCCTTCCATAAGGCAATTGTCTCGAGACATGATGTTAGGAATACCATCACCGCGGTCACCCTTGAGGATATGCTCGCGCAGGTATTTGTATGGATCGATTGTCTTGATCTGCTTCTTACGGACAGGATCAAATTGGTGGACATTAGAATATACTTGTAGTTGACCAAAATCTTTATCACCAGACAAGATGTGGATTGCTTCAGTTGTACGCGCAGACTGGATAAACGAACCGTACTTGATACACAGCGTACCAATTACATCATCTGCTTCTGCACCAGGAGCCATCACTACCTTATAAGGTGAATGAGCTTTGAGCTCATCTCTAATCTTATTTAGGATTGTAAAGATTTGGTTCCAGTCAAGCTCGGACTCTTCGCGTGCTTTTTTGCGGTTTGCTTTATATGCAGGAAATACCTGACGTCGCCAGTACTTCTTATCGTCGCATGCGATTATCATCTCTCGCTCGAGAGGATACATCTGTTTATAGCTACGGAGTGCATTAAGGACCATATGACGAATAAGATCCTCATGCAACTCCATGTTCGTATGATTGCCAATCTGAACCATCAGGTTAGCAATCATCGTTTGGTTAATATCAACAATAATCATTCTTCGATTGTACGATTATTGACGTTTAAAGTCAACCATCAATCCTTTGGTGTATATTCAATCTTCTTTTCTTGAAGAATGCTCATCAACAAGGCGTTCCATTGGTGTTTACGCATTTCCCACCCATAGAATACATCAGCATATGACTTTTGGCCTGCTACACGCGTTTGAACACTTTCTGTCCAGTAGTTATCGATAGCATTAGTCAAGTAACCATACAGCATGTTGGCATGGTCGCGTTTATCTTGGTGCCACTGATACATCCAAGTCCAGTTTGCAGACGTCTCTGGCAACGCAGCAAAGTTTGGATGGATACACAGACAACCAGCACTCATTGCTTCCATCAATGCAATGCAGGACGTTTCAGACCAGATGGATGGGTATGCTTGGATGTGTGATTCGGCCAGCGCTCGACGCACGACATCATTTGGTTGATATCCATGATAATTAATCTTAGGATGCGTTTTGCATACTTCAAACAACTCTTTGTATGGCTCATCGCGCTCCTCCCATCCATAAGCTGCGAAGGATGAGAACACATCGAGTTCGATATTATCAAAGCGCTTACAAAGCGCATCAAACACTGGAACGAGGATCTCCAGTCCACGGTGTGGCGTTGTGTTGTATATGATCTTAATTTTGTCTTTAGACTTCTCTACAGCAGGGATTGGCTCGATCGCATTTTGCAACACAATGCACTTATACCAAGGAAGGCCGTAGTATAGTTGATATGCTTGGAATTGCCAGTTCGATACGAAGATCAACTTTTCAAAGTTGTTCCAGCCACCATTAGCAAGATGGGCCGATTCAGGATCGCCTGGAAGGTCGTGCAACCAGTATAGGTTGATTTTGTTGGGGTCGCCGCCACGATACCGGCTAGCTGTAATATGGAAGTGTTTTAGTAGCTCTGGATCGAGTCGTTGCTCGAGCCCACGTTTCATCAATTCTGTGCCGCCATTAGCATTGGCGCTCAGTTCATCGGTAGCAAATACGCTCATAATTATTTCGAAGGGTTGTTTTGAATTCGTTTTCTCAACTCAGTTGTACTGAATGGATGATCTCTGTTGGTGAAGCAAATGTCGATCTGCTTTTCGAAACAGAACTCTCGGCCAGTAAAATCCTTACCGATATAATCTGCACCAACAAATCGAACATCAATATCACGTGTCATCAGTATCTGAATGATTTCATGTTCATATGTATATGGAATAATCTCATCGATATACTTGATTGCCTGCAATTGCAAGAATCGTTCATACAAGGATTGTACTGGTCGATTCTTTGTGTCGCGTTCTAGACTCGGATCAACTTGCAGGCCGACTATCAAGTATTCACAATGCTGCTTGCAGTCAGCGAACATTATCACATGGCCAGCATGGCAAAGGTCAAAGGCACCAAAAGTGATGCCTACATCTTTCTTTTCAATCATGGACGGGGCCACACATCGCCAAAGGATGCACGGAGAATCGTACTCAACTTGAAAGAACGCCATGCTTGCTTTTCAAGATCCCAGACAGCGAGCACATCGAGGTTTGGTTCCTTTACACGGTCTGTTGTCTTCTCGTGTGGAACGACCACACCTTCTTGCAAGGTGCAATACATCGTACGTTCAGTACCATCCTTCTTAGTAAAGACGACTTCGAGTGGACCATCGTGCAGAGCAGACCTGATCCACTCACGACCTTCAGGCGTATTGAAAATAGGTGCTGTAATCGGAGTTGTCATATCACTTCTTTCCTTTTTGAATCGACCACGCGTCCTTGAAGTACCGGAGCGGCACCGTGCGTGGTGGAACTTTCATTACATAAAAACTCTTACCGTCGATGGTATCTTCATTGATTATATCGCCACGCACGGTAGCGCCCGATAGCTTATTGACTATCGTGACGTTCGGCTTGGCCTTGTATGCTTGACTGGTCATCATATTTCACTCTGAATTTAAATAATACAGTGTATTCGGGATTCTTTTGACGGATCCTTTCCACGCAATTGTTGATTGCGTGGCTACACGTTTCACCCTGAGCAACGAACACTTCGTTCTCTGTTTCAGGATCGATGAACCAACCATACCACATTTCTTTGATACGTTCAACGGATATCTGCATCGAAACGTATTTTGGTGTGGAATTTTCTTCGTACTCTTTTTCAATTTCACCATAACTTTCGATGAATTTGATTGCAAAGCTGACTAGAAACCAGCACACTAACGCACTAACAACGAAGTCCATTATGCCTCCTCAAATCCAGCCTGACACATAAGTTGTAAAAAATTATCCATCTGCTGAAACGTCATAGCCAGTCTTTGTGGTTGGTTGTTGCCCGTGTATTGGAATATTTCATAACCATGCGTTTGACGGTAGACGTCAATTCTGACGTCGTCGCGTTTTAGCGACTGTGTTGGAGGTACTGTCGGAAGATTGTACGGGATTCCGCTTTGCTGTTTCATTTAATACATGCTTCCTATGGACTCTGAGGATGATCCAGTCATTATAATACATTTCTGGATTGAAGAGAACCTGCCGTTGGAATTGCTCCAATGCTTCGTAATAGGATGCGAGACCTTTGTTAGCACAAAGGTGAATGATCTCTCGTTTGAATATCTCTTTGCCAAATTGATCGACGTCTTTGTTCAGAGCAGGTGAGGAACCATAATACTCTTTCCAATCGCTTGGGGCAAGGAATTTCTTTTTCTTCTTGTTGACTTGTCTGGTCTTTTTAAACCAGAACACTTTCTTACCAATGTACATCTTACCCGTCTGGGTATTGGTAATTAAGTATACAAAACCATAATGCTCTGGATCTGGTTCCTCAAAAAGAGCACCATTATACGTCCAATTATTTTCACTCATTGCCTATATATTTCAAAGGAGATTAACATGGGGTATATAGTGTCCATAATCATCGTTGGCGGAATACTCTATGGTTTGATTAAATCGAAAGAGTGGATTGACAAGGGTCAGGATGAGTAAATTCATCAATTACATTATGCAAAAAGTGAGAGCTGCTTTCCACAAACCATCCGAAGACAGTCAATGGAGCAAGCAGCTCTATCACAGAAACGACAGCCACTACCTAGATGCTAGGGCTGATGGGAATAGCTACAACTTAAAGCGATAGCTTATTTGGCAAGTGGGTTGTCAAGAGCTTTTTGGATCTTAACATCAACTTCACGTTGTACTTGTTTGATCGCTTGATCGGTCTCTTTGCTATTCTTACGAAGCTCTTGTTGGACATCGCGTACTGCAAGATCAGACTCACGCGCAGATTGCTTAGCACCACGTTCAACATTATCAACTACACTCTCTAAGCGACGGATATCGCTCTTCAAATCGTTTTTAATGTCTTGCGTATATTGAACAGACTTTTCAGAATTCTGTTCAGCAATCTCAACCTTCTTATAGATCTCCGATAGATCTGGCGCAACATACTTTGCGATCTTAACTTTCATATCTTGATAGTCTTTGTATACCTCAAAGGCACCATACAGACTGCCAAGAGCAGTAGATAGGATCGTTCCAAGTATCATCAACTTCGCTGGGGTAAAGCTGTATCCAGCAACAGTCCACACCTTATTCTTATCGGCGAGACCTTGGAGCTTTTCAACCTCAGCGTTGATATCAACAGTACCAGCTGGTATCTTAGGCTTAGCGACTGCTGTTTTTGCTGCTGGAGCTTTCGGCTTAGTTGTCTTGCCTTTAGTAGTCTTACCAACGGCCTTAGTTGGCTTCTTTCCACCCTTGCGAGTTGCTGCAGCAGCAGCCATACCAGCCAATGCACCAGCAATTTCATCAGTCACCGATTCTTCTTCCCCCTCAGTGACTTCTTCAACAACCTCATCTTCTGTCGACTCTTCAGACACACTCCCTGCATCTTCTAGCTCGTCGTCGGGCTTATTGTTTTCTTCTGACATTTTATTTTCCTATTTGATATTGTGAATCGATCATTTCTTCATGCACTCTATCACTGCCTCCAAACATCCGGAGACCTGTACGATTATCAATATTTTTCTGACCACCATAGACGCTAAATGGACGATAGAACTGCGCGTCTGGAACTACACCTCTACCATACTGATCAAACCCAGGCGTGAACCCCATTGCCTGAATAACTACGTTTTGAATTGCCTTCTGTGATTCAAGATCGGCTGCTTGGCCCATCTGATTAGCTAGGTCCTTACCCTTTGCCACAGCTTCTTTCTTTGCAGCCTCTTCGCGCTTGGCAGCAATCTCTTCTCTAGCAGTTTTCGGTTTCGGACCTTCTGCCTTCTGCTCTCCTCCCTGTGGACCACCTTGCGGTTTGTCGTCAGACTTTTTGTCTTCCTTTTTTGGGTCGGCTTGAGCAACAACGCCAGTAGGAGATGCGGCTGATGGAGCAGGTTTGATTGTCGAAATTGTAGCTGTCGGTGATACGGACGCAGCAGACGTTGTAGAGCTTGGTGTATTAGTAGTGGCACTACTTACTGGGTCAGCGACCGTCATCGTTTGTGCTGCTTTAGCAGCCTCGACGTTATCAGTCAACTGCTGATTGACAGCAGTCGTTACGGCTGGATTGAGATTCGTTAGATACTTAATTGCATATGCAGTTTTATACCCTTCGCACAGCGGGCTATAGAGTGAGTCTCTAATACATTGAGAATTGAGATATGCTTGGTCGTAACCAGGGCAATCCGTCGCGTATAATGCATTTGCCGAGCATTGCTGTGTTTTATATGCGGCCGCATAACCAGGACAGTCAGGAGCGTATAATGCATTCAGTGAACATTGCTGATCGTGGTATGCTTGTGTATACCCATTACAATCTGATGCATATAGCGGATTAAGTGAACATTGCTGGTCGTGATAAGCAGTCGAATACCCACTACATCTAGTGCTGTATAGAGGATTCGACGAGCATTGCTGATTGAAATATGCAGTCTCGTACCCAGCACACGTCGTGCTGTATAAAGGATTAATAGAACACTGCTGTACTAAGTATGCAGATGCATATCCTGAGCATGATTGGTTGTATAGTGGGTTGTTAGTACACTGCTGGTTGAAGTATGCAACTGTATACCCGGGGCATGCTGTATTGTATAGCGCACTGATAGTACATTGTTGTGTCGTATACGCAGCTGTATACCCTGGGCAGCTTTGGCTACTTAAAGGATCGACGGAGCAAGGGTCTGGCGTATACACAGCTTTGCTCCACATATCACCAACATATGCAGCATCATTAGTACTTGCTGTAAAATTAAAGTTGCCTAGTGTACTGATAGCTCGGCTTGTTGGGAAGAGGTATTGATAGCTCGTTGTGTTGTAACTGTTTGTATATGTGCGTGCCACACTATACAAACTTGCTCCAGCACTGCTTGTAATGTTCACGTTTGTGGTGACGCTAGGTGTGCGTTCGTCGAGACAAAAAAGAAACCACGATGCACAATATGGACCATTTGCGTTTGCTGTGTATCCCCACTGGAAGCCATGGATGGTTGCGCCTGCGCCTGCCTGACCGAGTGCTTGATTGATAGCATATGTCTGATCAATCGAGGCACCAAACACAGCATATCCAGTAGGATTAGAAACTAGGTTGCTACTATATTGCACGGTACCGTAGTTGGCACATGATGGGCTATATGCTGGGTTCGTTGCGCACGGATCCACACCATAGTTCAGACTCATATTAACATTACGAATTTGAGGGCCAAAGTATCCTGCCCAAAAACCACTATCCTTGCCAGTGGCACTGAACTGCAGCGAACCAACATCCCCTACTGCATATGGGTTAGTTGCCGTCTGGGTTCCACTAATGGTAGTCCAGTCAAACTTAGTATTAAATGTTTGCGTCGTTGAAAGAAGAGTAGCTCCAGCACTACTCGTCATCTTGGTAGTAATGGTATATGTGTCGATGCTGCCTTGACGATCATCGCCGTTCATATTACGCGTGTCGTAGCTATAATTGTACCCGTTGACTTTAACGCCTGCACCGACGTTAGCTAGAGCGTTGTTAATAGCGATTGTCTGCGATACTGTACCCTGTGCGTAACTGAAGCTAATGCTGTTCGTAGCAGGCTCATAACGAGGCGCCGACGTACTACCAGCTGGCATGTAATTTGCCCCAATTGTACCCGTAGTTACTCCCGACCACGTATGTGTCGTACCTGACGTAATGAGGTTAGGAGTAGTCTGAACCGTTTGAGCAAGAACACTTGAGACTCCTAACAATGTGATTGCTAGGTATCTCTTGATCATTTGGTGCTCTTGATTTTCTGAGGAATGCGTTCTGGGTTTGCGTCCCAAATTTCCTTAGCTTGAGCGCCAATCTTACCATCAACTGGACAAGGTGTTCCAGCATTCATCATAGCTGAGAATACACGCTCATCTTGGCACATGATAGCAACAGCAGCCACCTTCATGCCCATATCATAGACGCCCCGTGCCAATTTGATACGTTCGCAGTTATAGTCCGTCATTGTACCACCCATGGAGATACCAAGGATCTGCGTCTGAACAGCACCAGATGCAGCAACTGCACACACGTCGCTGTTAATTACAGTGATAGCAGGTGCGACGGCAGTTGGAGGAGGAGACTTAACGGTCGTCTCCGTGATAGAAGTAGTCGTACTTCTCGATGTCGAGTCAGTCACGATAGGGTCGCTCTGACCCATCGCAAGGGATGAAGCCATAACAAAAAGACCCGCAGTTACGAGCTTTTTGATCATGTTAGTCCTTTAAGATGTTGATCTAGATCACCAAATCATCATATATTCAGGACTATTTATGTTAGTTAATCGTTGTAGTATACGCTGTCTGTCGGATCATCGTCGTTGTCTTCATCCAACTCTTCCCATAAATGATGTCCGCAAATAGGGCAGAATTCTACTTCTTCTTCACCATCATCCAACCGATTAACTGTAAACTCAGCGTCACATTCAGTACAAAGTATAATATCTTCTTCATTGAACTTCATACATTCCTCTCCTTACTTTGCCCAAACGTCTTCCCATGATCCCGTGGTGGCGCCTTTTGCATAATCTGTAGCACGGTTCTCAAAGAAGTTTGTATGTGTTGGGGCGTTGATCATCTCTTCAACCCATGGTAATGGGTTGCGCTTAACTTTATTAATACCCTTTAAACCAAGGCTAATCAGACGACGGTCGCAAATGTAACGAATATACTGCTTAACGTCTTCTGCCTTGAGGTCTTCCATTGGCCCCATTTCGAATGCTAAGTCGATGAAGCGATCTTCCAACGCAACCATCTTCTCAGCAATCGTATAAATCTGGCTCTTCAAATCGTCATTCCAGATGTCTTTGTTCTCTTCGATAAATGTGCGGAACAGCTTGATCATCGATTCAGCGTGCATCGTTTCATCGACGATTGACCACGTAACAATCTGACCCATACCTTTCATCTTGCCGTGTCGTGGGAAATTCAACAACATGATGAACGAACTGAATAACTGCATACCTTCCGTGAATGCGGAGAATGCTGCAATTTGCTGGGCGATCGTAGATGCATCTTGGCCAGCAATTGTCAAGAAATATTCATGCTTGTCACGCATTGCATCATATTCGAGGAATTGGTTGTAGGTCGTCTCAGGAAGACCTAGCGTCTCGATCAGATGTGAGTATGCAGCAACGTGCAGGGCTTCGCGAGCAGCAAATCCCATCAACATCATACGGACTTCTGGTTGCGGAAAGTATGGTAGGTAGTTATTTACATATCCACCAGCAACGTCAATATCACCTTGTGTAAAGAATCTGAAGATGTGGGTTAAGAATTGCTTCTCTTCTTTTGTAAGCTTTTTCTTCCAGTCCTTAACATCTTCCAACATTGGTACTTCAGTGTGTAGCCAGTGGCTCTGTTCGTGCTTCAACCAAGCATCGTATGCCCATGGATATGAAAATGGTTTGAAGTAACTGCGTTCGTCTGTCAGTCTAGCTTTTCTTTTAGCGTTCATATTATAATCGTTGTTAATACTATATTGTAGGTGGCGTGTCGCTAAGTTGCGATACGATATTATCTATTTGTTTTTGTAGATTGTCAATCATTACACGTTGTTGATCAATAATGTCTTGTTGTTCTTTGATTGCCTCGATCAAGAACGGAGTCATCTTTTGGTATGCAACTGTCTTATACTTATCACCATCTTCCGATTCCCATACGGAATCGACGACGAGTTCTGGAGCTGTCTTTTCAACATCAGGCGACAGGATACCATAGTCGTACTTGCCAGGCTGACCGATAGCGGAGTTCTGCTTCCAACGATATCTAACACCATTCCAACTCTTTACAATATTAAGAGCGGACTTAATTGGCGTGATGTCTTCTTTGAGTCTAGGATCAGAGTATGCAGTAACGTTGCCGGCAGCAGTCATGTCGCCGTTGGTCATGTTGACGTACCATCTCCACGACGTCGCCGACCAACCACCAACACCAAAGTATCCATCTGCTCTCAGATGTTGGTGTATACCATAGTAGCCACTGCAATGATATGATATAGCAGCAACATCCGAGTCGCCGGTACTGCCACCATTCATAACTTCAATGCACGTCTGATTTCCTGACGTCGTGCTGCCTGCTATCCCACCAACTCTAGTATGCTGCGATATGTTTGTTGTGCCTGTAATTGTAGTATTACCAGCAGCAAATGTATTGCTTATCGATATCGCTTTGGTGGTAGTTCCGCCAACTGTAGCGACTGCATCCAGTGATGGAGTTCCAGCAACCGCGAAGGTTGCCCAGTACACTGTATTGCCACCACCAGATGCTAAGTACTGGCCAGTATTACCAACTGAGTTATTAGCGACCACGACGTTAAGCGACGTGTTGCCGTTAAGTATCGCGTTATCAATCGTCGGGGATACTTTATCTGCTTTAGACGTACTCAGTGTTGCCACTTGTGTTTGCAACAGCGTTGTATTCGCAACTAACGCTGTTATGCTATTAGCGAATAAATCCAACTGCGTCACAGTAGAGTTGTTGATACTATCTACAGTAGGCGTAGTGAATGCCACATCCGTATTTGCAGTGTTGGATGCGATCGAGCCATACTGCGACGTCAGCGCAGTCTTGTAAGCTGATACCCTCTTAGGTAATGTTATCGTGGCCATGGTGCCTTGTTGTTGTGTGAATCCTTTTGATATTTAGGATTGCAGTATCACAACAAGAATTCGACTAACTGAGACTCCATCATCATGCCAGATTGACGCTTCACTTCTTTGCCTTCATCATCGACGATAACGATCGTCGGTACGCCTCTGATTCCGTACGATTTAGCCAGCTCTGCGTTCTCGTCAATATCAATACATTCGATCTCCATTGCGATTTTATCTTTTGCATCGTCGATGACGCGAGACAACATTTTACATGGTGCACACCATGAGGCTTCAAATTTTAATGCTTTCATTCTTGATCCAATTCTAATTCTATAAATCCCAATTCGTTGATCCGACTACCAACGACCTCTCTATAACCTTGCTCTGTCCACACAGCAACAGAAACCTTCTGCAAAGACTTATGGATGTCTCCACTGTTCTTTGGATATTTTTCTTGCCACTGCTTGAAGATTTGTTCTGAGAGGTCGCGTGCGTCCATCACTTACTCCTGGTTTTTGTCTTTACTGGTTTGTATGTAGTGGACGAACCACCATTCTTAGTTCTCTTAGTCTCGGTAATATATTTGTTACCGTTGGCCTTAGTAGTCTTCTGCGACTTACCAGACTTGTTTGTAAATGCGCTCCACAGTCCCATATCAACCCTCACATGCTAAACAAACATCACCATCAGCAACTGCCTTCAAGTCGATTTCTTGGATGACATGACGTTCGATCTTTTTAGATACCTTATCAGCCTTTGCTAGCTTCTCACTGCGGCAGTAGTACATCGTTGGCAATCCAAGCTTCCATGCAAGGAAGTGTACTGCGTGAATGTATTTGATATTAGCGTCTGGTCTAAAGAACACGTTAAGCGATTGCGCTTGGTCGATGTTTACTTGACGGTCTGCTGCATGCTCGATGATCCAACGTTGATCGATTTCCATCGACGTCTTGAATACATCCTTATGCCAGTCTGATAACCAGTCGAGATGTTGTACTGATCCATCGTTTGCGATAATGGATGACCACACATCATCAGCCCATCCTTCTTTATGCTTTGCAGCTTCGTCTTGGATAATCTTGTCTAGGTACTTGTTCTTATTCAGATGCGCACCAGACAACGTATCCTGTCTATAAGCATTGGCACGATAGGGCTCAATAGAAGGAGAAGTATTCCCCATGATAATTGAGCTTGAAGCGTTGGGAGCAATAGCCATGAGATGGCTAAAACGAAGACCAGTGCCAGCTGCATCAGGAGCCTCGCCTCGCTCAGTACCCAGTTGTTTATTTGCGACATCGAGGTTAGATCTTATGTGCTTGAAGATTTTATTGTTGGCTGACTTGGCAAGGACGCTCTCGAATGGGATGTCGTTCTTTTGAAGATAAGCATGAAAGCCGAGGGCACCGATACCAATACTGCGCTCACGGCTAGCAGAATATTTTGCTCGCGATATGCTGTCAGGAGCATTATCAATGAAATGCTGCAAAACGTTATCAAGCATCTCAGCGATGTCCCGAAGAAAAAGTCCGTCGTCTTTCCAATCATCATAGTACTCCAAATTCACTGATGACAAGCAACATACTGCTGTACGGTCCTTGTCGGTTGGTAAAATAATTTCACTGCAGAGATTACTCTGTTTAATAGACAGTCCAAGTTTCTTTTGGAAGTCTGGCATTAGCCTATTGCTGGTATCGATAAAATGTAGGTATGGCTCGCCTGTGTGCATTCTTAGATCGATGATCTGTTGCCACAACAATTTAGCCGATACTACTTCACGGACTGTTCCATCATGCGGATCCTTCAATTCCCAATCATCATTGGCAGTAGGATCCTTCATGCAACGTTCGATTATTTCCATGAACGAATCTGGAATATTAATGCCGTGGTGCAAGTTCAATGCGCGCATGTTGGGATCACCAGTTGGCTTGCGCATGTCCAAGAAGATGTGAATGTCTGGATGGCTGATATCAAGATACGCAGCATACGATCCACGTCTTGTCGAACCTTGGCGGTATGCAAGGCTGCTTGCATCATATGTACGAAGGTGCGGCATAACGCCTACCGACTTATCATCAGCAGAGCGGATACCGACACCGATACCAACACCACCTCCAAGCATACTCAACCAGTTAACCTCTGAAAGTGTATCTACCAATCCCGTCGACGAATCATGGAGATAAGGTAAGAAGCATGATATAGGAAGGCCACGGGCAGAGCGACCATAACTAAGAATAGGAGTACTATATGACAACCAATGCTTACTAGCATAGTTATAAAGGCGTTGCGCATGCGCTTGATTAGAGCCGAATGCGTTGGATACATATGCAAATCTTTCTTGTGGGGATTCTTCTTCTTCTCTCATGTACGACTCTCTGAGTCGCTTAATACCTAGCACATCAAATAGGTTGTCGCGCGATCTGTCGACCTTGATGTTGTGAACTACATCTTCCATTAAACACTCCAATTATTATTATTCTTTTACTAGCTGCTTGGTCATAGGGAAGACCTCAGCGATTACTTCAGCACATGCTTTAGCGATTTCAATATGTTCCCTTTGCGTCCCATTTGCTGCGCGGAGTTGTATATAGTGAATCCATGAACGCAATGTTCCGTTCATGTACAGACGTGAAATTGTAAGTCCTTCAGGCAGTAATGCTCTTGCTTGTTCTTTTGCAATTCCATTTTCAATGGCCCATGCATACTCTTGCTTCACCCACGTCAATACACGTTTCTGCGATCTTTCCCACTCCATGGCAAGCGCTCGCTGTTTTGGATCAGCGATATCAATTTGGATACTGTTCTGGCGATTCTTTTCGTCCTGTAGACGGCACTCTCTCAAAACGAATGCTTCTTCCAATTCCTTAGTCGGGTCTGCGTAGCGCTGGCTAAACTCTTGGAAAGAGAATGAACGGTGTCTGAGGATTTGTCTTGCAATGTCGCGAGTGGTTTCGATCTCGATACATGCGCTAACCATCTCTAACGGGGACCAGTGCTGGTTGTTAATCAGGTACTTGATCAGTTTTTCAGATGTTGCCATGTTCATCTGATTTGAAGGGTTTGATACTCTGGCACAGAATGCTACTAGCTCCTGCATATCATATAGACCTTCGGATGCCAAATCTCTCGTTGGCTTTGAATGACTCACTAATTTAATCTTCATACTATTATTGTTTGGTTACTCCAATTACCCAATTCTCTGCACAATCGTCAGCATACTGCTCCGTGTGCCCCATGATATTTACTGTTCGCTTCAGGCTATCGCTTTCCCAAAGCTGGACGTCATATCCTTCTCCAGCTGCAAGAACGACTGCGCGACGATCATTCTGTACAAATTCACTCAATACTTTACTCATATTCTTTTCCATTGCGTTAATGCTGCAAGCGCAGACAAGCCAGACTTAATATTATCTCTAATGATAGCCTCAGGATCAAGCCCTGCGAGTATCATATCGTTGATGTCCTTGTATGGAAGGTCATCGGGCCAGATACAGACGTTATAACCACGCTCGATAGATTTTTCAATACGTTTGATGATCTGCTCGTTGCGCGGTTCGTTATCCATAATAACGACAAATTCGTTTGCTGGCTTATTAGGGAGTATTGTATTTAGATCAACATCCGCTCCAGCCATCGCAACACAATTTGGTAAAAACAACGAATCAATCGGACCCTCAACACACCAAACCATTCCATATGGATCCAGCGTATCTAACCCAAACACCTTATGCTTCATTGGATCGATCATAATCGTGATATACCGGATCGCAGGATTCTTAGCAAACGAACGACCCTGAAATCCGAAAAGTTGTCCTGCCTTATCAATAAAAGGGATGACAAGTCTAGGCTGATCGTGCTCTTCGCTGAGCTTTTCAGGTATGATTGTGTTTACCCATGCATTGAATTTAGGAGCATAGAATAGCTTGAAATGCGATGCAGAAGGGATTTTCCTCTTCTGGACGTATAGCTTTGCAGGATGGTCGTGTGCCAGCTGTGAAATCTTCTTTAAAGCCTTCAGTGGCTCGTTTCCTTGCAGGTACTTTGGTATGACTACCTTTGCAATATCAGGTGCTGGTGGGTTTTCTTCAGCCGCGTTCTTTTCGAGAAAACGATCGCGCTTATATTGCTCAGTTAGATCGCTATCGATGTGACTAAGAAAGTTGGCAAGCGACATCGAAGCACCGCAGTTATGACAAAAATAAATTGTCCCAACTACAGGCTTTTCGATAATGTAACCGCGTGCTTTGTGTTTGTTTGTTTTCGAGTCCCCACAAATAGGACACCGCATGTTATAAGAAGTATTCGACTGCCGCTTGAATAGTTGTACTCTATTGCTGATAAGCCCAATATACTTCTGATCAATCCAATCCATAAAATAATAAACCCCGATATTTCCAACGACAAGTCGACTATACCGGGGTGGTGTTGCTAGTTCAACAGTTTTATAACAATTTGTCTAGCTTAATGTGTGCAATGATGTATCCGACAACAACGGCTCCGCCCATAATCATCCATCTCCATTTTTCCATTGCTGAAATTTTTGAGGACATTGATTTGTTCGTTTCCGATTCACTCTTAGCATGTTCGTCTAGTTTAGATATTAGCTTCTCATGCTTCTCGTCAATATCTTGACGGAGCTCATCGCGCATATCACTTATACGCGAATGTAGAGTCTGATAATGAGTATCTACACGAGCCTCAATCTTCTCAACATTATGAGCAACGTTTAGCATTTGCGTTTCCAAGGAAGCGATACGCTGTCTAACGTCCCCACCATAATCACGTATACGAGTGACATTGTCTGACATTTTCTTATTTCTTTACGGGTACTTCTGTACCTTCAAGCTTTTTATGAACCTTGATCTTCTTACAGGTTTGCTTGACCGAGCCGTCCTTGTTCTTGACTGGCTTGCCGTCTTTGCCCACCGTATCCTTGCAGACTTCCTTGAGCTGAGCTTCAGCGAAGGCTGGTGTAGATGCTAGGCCCATCAAAAGAGCGATGGACAGAATGGTTTGTTTAATGTATGTCATATTATTTATCAATCCTTAAATCAATGGTTGTGGAGCCTCTGGCGGTGCAGCCTTGCCTCCGAACCCTGCTACAACTGGACCAGGAGCTGGCGCTGCAGCAACAACTGGTGCTGAGTATGTAGGTGTCGGTGCTGGAGCAGCTGCTGGAACCACTGGAGTAGCAGTCGTCAATGTTGGGGTTGGTACATTCGATGAAACACCACCCAACTTCTCTTGCGTACGGCCATATGCAGATACACCAAGAACAGCACCCATAGCGACGTGGAACAAGCCGCCGCCTTGAAGTGTGATAGGTACCCACTGACGGAACGCATCATTTGCAGCCTGGACTTCCCAGAACTGAACAATCGTGAACATGACAGGAAAGATTGCGAAGTCACATAGACAGCAAATCATATACATCATTGCCATCATTGGACGCCACTTCTTCGTCATCCAATCATCTTCTTGTTTTTCTACTTGTACTTCTTCTGCCATGTTATACTCCTAATACGTGCAAAGCGTGTTCGTAATGTTTTACTCGATCTTCCAATACGATAGTGCCACCGTTAATTCGCTTTGTTAATGTAAGAATATCACCCTTATCGGCCCATTGATTTAAATTATTATTTTCCCAGAACCAACATGCAGATTGTGCTGCACCTTCAAATGTTGCTAGGTATTCTGATGCCTCTTCTGGCGTAATTTCCAACGACGCAGCAAACGCTTCGTAATTTGATTTACCAGTCAATTGAATGAGACCGCGGCCGCAGTAGCGGTATCCGTCACCAGAATGCTCATCACCATTGCCCATGCGATTAGCATAGATTCTATTGGCGATTGCTTCCTGCTTGTTAGGCATCTTGCAGTACGCTTCGGCAAGATCGTCCGTAGGGAAATACTTGCTGAACAACTTGCGCAATGAAGCTGGTCTGTAGTTGAGGTTTTCTTTGAGGACCATGAAACCACCAGACTCATGCGAACATTGTGCAATAAATGCAGCGATACGTTCAGGAGTGTTGATTTCATAATCTGGCAGCAACTGCTCTAGAGCATGGTGCCAGTAGTCGATATACGGGTTCTTAGGGAGCAGCTGCTTTAGCTGGTCTTTCGTCAGTTCCATGATGATTCCTTATAGTTATTATTTTTGTAACCATCATATAAACTCCAATCAGCCTATCACAAAGTGTTTATTTCACACTTTCAAATATACGTTTTTGTTCTTGATACCATTCAATCCATCCATCATTTTTCAACGAACATTCATAATATGTTGTGTAGTTGGTCACTGTTGTTTGTGCAACATCGCTCAACTTAACTTCTTCCTTGAGGGGTTGTAGTGTAGGACACTTCTCCATCAATTTATCTGGAACACCAGGAAAATTCCTTTTCACTGGTACTGCTGTAGAGCATCCAGTCAATAACAAAGCCATAATCAATGCGTACTTCATACAATCCTCTTATGCATATAGGTCATGTCCAGTGTGTGGAACAGCACCTTTACTTTTTAACCAGGCACGATGTGCTTCTGGATGGTGATCCTTTAAAGCATCATAGTGATCATCATATCTATCAACCAACTCATGTGCTCTAGCATGATTCATATTGCCGCCGGCCATAACATGAGTACGTATGGATTTTGCAGTCTTATCTAGTTTCTCGATATGCTTTTCAGCTGGCATCTTTGCTAACTTTGCCAAATGAGCATCTCGTTGAGCAATTAGCCCAGCAAGCTCTGATTCTTTTATAAATGTTAGAAATGACTTCATTGTGGTTGATCTGCGGCTTTGTTAACTATGAATATGAACTCTTGTGGAACTGTGCACGTAGCATCAATCTTCTCGCGTTCTACTTCAATGTATTTAATGCTTTCGATTTTGCGCTGTTCAATAACTACAGACTTTGTTTCCAATTTAGTTGTTAGCTTATCAATTGCTTGCTTGCTTTCTTGCTCTGCAACTGCAATCTTTTCCTCTAGCTCTTTAACCTTTGCTTGCCACCACGCTTCGTTGGAAATGGCTCCGCTCATATAGACACCTAAAACAAAGAAAGCCGCTGCTATTGGTAGCACGGCTGTTCTGTAATAAGCGGGAATGAATTTACTGAAAAATATACCAACAAACCCGACTAGTGTTAATCCGTAGAATACCCAATCAGGTAGAAATTTTAGAACCCACATTTATCTTTTTCCTCGTCAGCATTCTTGCCTTTTTCATAATAGCAATTTTGCCAGGAGGTTCTCCCTGAGGTCCAATACCAACACCAGCAATATTACCTTGGCCTACATTACTAATAGCAACTGCTCCCATATCCTCTTGCAAGGATACTAGGTATTGTTCACAAGCCTCAACCAATTGATCAATCTGATCTTCAGCGTAGTTTGCATGTTCCTTCATCAAGAACACTGCAGCAGCAAAGTTTGCAAGGCGTGTCTTTCCGCCAGGCAACTTGCCAATCATCTTTTTGATATTCGCAACAAGGATATCAAAATAACCCCAAGACTCTTGTTCTTGAGGTGTCAATTCTTGACGGTGTTTAATGACAGCTCCGTCTTTGTCAATGATTCCCAGCTTGAAAGCATCCCACTGAGCAAAAGGCTTAATCAGTCGGCTGACCAGTTGGTATACCAAATATGAGTCGACTAGTTTGTTAGCCATTTATGTTCCTTAATACTTCCACTATTACTGGGTCCATGTCTATGTCGCTGGTATGTATATTCTTACCTTCGATTCCTATTGCCTCTACGATGTCTGGGCACGTACCCATCAGTAGGAGAAATGGTTTGATCATTGGTAAGTGTTCTCTCAATTTCAAGAACAATAACCTCGTTCCAGCAACTGCACCGAATACATTATAAATCACAGTCAAGTGGTTGATTATCAATCTTTCTTTGATATCACCACTCTCCTGGTACTTGTTTAGCAATCGCTTGATGTACTTGAATCTGTTCAGGTCTTCATAAAACTCAACAGTATCATAACAATGTGGGTTGTCGTAGTGTTTCGCTGCGTACAATAAAAAATTGGTCTCGTCAACCTTGTCAGTCATAATATCAGAATGAGCTTAGTGGAACCCTCTTCAACGTACCATTAGATGTAGCGATGTAGAGATAATTATCATCAAAAAAGAGTGTGCCTGCTGGATCTTGCGTTGCAGATGTAACAGGAGTCTCTTTACGGCGGTTGATCATATTCTTAGCAGACAGTACTGCATTGTTGCTTACTACAACGTTTGCAGTACTGTTGCTCAACAAGTCACCGACAGTCACTTTTTTGGTGACTGCGTTACTTGAAGGTGAATCTACGATCACCAACAAATCATCAGAAGAAGGTGACGTCGTCGCCACCAACTCTGAAATCTTCTTCGCGCGATTAATAGTCATTTATTATGCGTCTGGGAGGATAGAATCGTCCGATGCATCACCAGCCATTGTGCGCATAGCAACCAAGCACTCGTTTTGCACACGACCTGCACGACCACCCGTACCAGCAGTACGTAGGTTCCAACCTGCAGTTACGCCTTTGTTTTCACCACCGCCGACTGCGACATAACCTGTTGCAGTTTCGCCAGTTAGCGTAGCGCCGCCAGCAGTAGTGGTATCACCAGCAGCTGCAGTGATTGCAATGTTAGCACCACCTAGAGTAGCAGCCAACTTGATAACTGTTGTGTTAGCAAAAGAAACGTAGTATGTAGTATTATCCGTCAAACCGACTGGTGTGGACAGAGTGTTGCCGGCATAGGTCAATTTGTCACCAGCCAAGAACTTAGTATTGGCACTAGCCAGTGTGATTGCGCCGCCTGTCACTGCAGTGTTGCCGTTAAACACGATAGCTGATGGTGCAGAGAATGTGATTGTTGGGTTTGTCTTGTAACCAGAACCAGCGTTCTCAATATTGAATGTTGCAACACGCCCAACAGCAACGTTACCGTTTGCTACAGCGCCCGTACCACCATTAGTTGGTGTAATGGTAACAGTAGCATTGGCAGTATATCCAGAGCCACCTTTCGAGATTTTAGCGATAGCAACACCACCAGATGTAGTACGTGCTTCAGCACCATCTACACCGAAAACGCCAGCAACTTGCTTGCCAGTAGATTTGCCATACCAAGCAGAAGTGTTACCGAACAGTGCAGTTTGGTTAGAGCTGTTTGCTGTTTGCTTTACTTGACTTTGTACATACAACATGCTGTTAGCAGCGTTGTCGTTTTTTCCCCATAGTGCCATGAGTTTTCTCCTAAGAATTATTGTTATTATTGTTATTTATGGTTTACTTTAGACGGGCGAAAACAGCCATTAAATTATCGTGCGATTGATATAGAAACTCCGCAACTTTCACTCTGTCCTCTGGTTTGATTGCTTCAATCGACTCTACGAGCTTCTTAGCAACTTCACCTTCGATGAAAACGGTCTCACCATCACCAAACGTAACATCTGCGCCACCTTGCGTGCCGTGCTCGAGGATGTCAACTGGTTTTCTCAACTGAACCAAGATGTTCATGTCTGCTTCTGGTTCAACAGATTCTTTGACTGCTTTAACTTCTGGATTGGCATACTCACCTGTTTGGAGAATGCGATCGTGGACATCTTGCAGGTCACGGTGGAGACTCTTAATATCACCAACATGGCCCCAGTGCGCTTGGCCGCCATTGACGCCCTTTGGGTTCGTCACTTTATCGAAGTGCTTGCTCAAACCAGAGTTGATATTCTTCAATAACTTGGCAGTATCTTCGTGATACTTTTGGAATTGCGCAGCAGCTTCTTCGCCTTCTTGCAATTCAACTTCTTCATTTGTAGTCTTCTTGGCGGCTCTATACTTGAGCTCGCCCATTGCACGGCCAATCTTACCAGAACGCTTCAGCGTCTTTTTGAATGGTTCGATGCCAGGTTCGTTCTTTTCGATTCTGCGCCCAACATCACGCGATGCAGCAGACACATAGTCTAGTAGCTTGCCTGTAGAGATTTCATCGATCTGCTCAGCTTCTTCTTTGATGTGTTTGATTTTGCAACCCATTTCAGTACAATCATCAAGATGTGTATCTGTTAGATGCTCACCAACCTTAATACCATCAGCAAATTTCTTACCAACTGCCTTGACTTTGTATTTCGTTTGTCCGTCAACCTTTACTGGACTAACATGCAATGCGTTTGGATGAAGCGTGCTTTTGACTTCTACGATATCTGTTAATTTTTTCATCACTTGCCCTTGTTTAATTGTTTGTGCATTTTGAAGGAAGCAACGCGGATACCTTTATCGCGTTTATCTGCCTTCGTGGCGTGCTTAGCCCATGCGTCCATATCACCTTCGTCTCTAGAGCGTGTTGCTATAGTGTCGTGTTTTAGTGCAGACTTATTGGCTTTAGTAGTATAACGCAGCAACGTAGAAACTTTCAACTCGTTGACATTTTCTTTGGACTGTTGTTCGATATCTTCTTTCGTAAGACGTGCTAGCGCCTTCTTGATACCGGCAGCGCGATTTGATTCGCGCTTAGATGTTTCAGCGTCGTTGTATGGGTTGGTGCCATGGCGGCCAGCCACAAAAGACGATGCGGTTGCATGCATCTCTTTGTCGTCGATTGCTTTACTGATATATGAACCCAACACCTTCTTAGACACTTCGTTGATATGTGTACAATTGCACGGAGTCTGTCCACACACTCGGCAAGCATCGCTGCTTTCTTCTTTTGCAAGACGCTTATCGCTCAACGCACGAGAGATACCAGTCTGGGTATTCTTTTCTTTGCGTTCCCAGTGCTTCTTCTCATCACCAGTTGTGTTGCGGCGAGCCATATTGTAGCCACCATGAGCAGTTACAGCACGTTGAACATAGCGGTCTCTCAGTTGTTTGCTGATTTCATTGATTGCGTTGCCGCTGAGCTCAACAGAATCACGAACGTGGCCAATACCACGTTTCTTTTCTTGATCTTTGTAGTCTTGTGATGCACCAGACATGATCTTTTTACGATACGCTTCTGCGCGTTCTGGATCTCGGAGATGGCGTTCTTTTGCCTTTAAGAATAACTTATGAGCACGTGATGAGTTTGCTTGCGTCTTTGCAGCACCTTCTTTATCACCGGCCTTTTCTTTTTCTTTGGCAGCGTCGCTCTGAGACCATGAGTGCTTCAGCAAATTCGTTGCGCGCTTGCCGTAACTTTCCACGCCGCGTGCATATTCACCATCACTCATGGTAATCTCATCAATCTGCTCATTCGAGAATTGATTGAACTTTTTCATATTACAGGCCCAAGTCCTTAGCGATTTGAGCGATGCGTTCTGCTTCTTCAGCAGACAACTCAACGCCTTCTTTCACTTCTTCATCTTCCTTCTTTGGCTTTCTGTTATACACAGTACCAGTGGACGTCTTCTTGGAATCGAAGCCTGCGCTTTCGCCTGGCTTCTTCTTTTTGAATTCAGCAGCAACCTTGGCATCAAACACTGTACCTGTAGAACGCTCTTCTTCTACCTGTTCAACTTCTTCGCCCATTACTTTTTTCTTCTCAGCACCGGCAATTTTAGCAGCACCTTCTGCGCCATACTTTGGTGTTAGTTTTTTGACCATAGCTTTGAAGCCAGTAGTAGCGTTATTGTGCTTGCCAATGTCTTTCTCGTCGATCTGCTCGATGTCTTCAGCAACAACAGGCTTTTTCTTCATTGCACGAAGCTTTTTAGCAGCAGCCAATAAGCCGGCTGTGCGTGAACCAGCTTGAGCGCCGCGTTGGTTAGCGACTTTCGTGACATAGTTAGTCAGCGTTGTGCGACCAAGCTCATCCAGCTGTTCAACCTCTTCGTTGTATGTAGCCATGCTTTTCTTGCCATGCTGTTGTTCTGGCTTAGCACCCATTTTCTTTTGAAGATCCTTGCGGAGGTCTTCGTCAGAGCCATGGCCGAGAGTTTCAAGCGCCTTCTTACCAACCTTCTTGAGTGTGTCGAGAACCTTACCCTCTTCGACTTGATCTTCCTTGATGTTCTTAGCGATTGATTTACGACGATTCTTCAAATAAGAATCGGAGCTATCAACCTTGCCATCGTTGTTGACGTCATCATCTTCTTTGCCGATTGGATCGAGCTTCTTAGCTTCGTCGACAGCATCAGAACCAGTCTTGGTGTGACGAGTCTTTAGATTGCCAACTTCATATGGGTCTGTACATGAATCAGATTTCTTCTTCATTGCGCCCTTAGCTTCCAACATAGCGACAATCTTTGCCGACTCGTCAACAACACGTGCTGCATTTGCTACGTTAACCGCGTTCAACATTTGTGTGCGGATTTCAGCCTTAACTTCGTTGATAGCTTCACTGACTTCTTTGTCTGCGAGAACTTCTGCAGACAAATTAGCTTCGATTACTTGATCGAACGAGGCAGCAAATGTACGTGTCATTTGAGCAATTGTTTCTTTTTGCTCTGTCATGCTTTGCATACGACGAGCTGTACCGATGTTCTTCATGCGAGTTGCGATTTCAGCAAATGCGCTTTCAGCGATAATACACTCAGAAGCCTTAACTTCTACTGTTGTGCTTTCAGCGATCGATTTGCCCATGCCCTTATGAGCAGCAACAGATGCTTCGAAGAACTTAGCTTGATCTTGAGCAGCTTTCTTACGACCTTCAGCAACGACGGATGCAACTGCTTTATCGAAGTCGGTAGTCGACTTGACGGCAGCTTGGTTGCCTTGGATAAGCTTCTCTTGCAAAGGCGTATTATCAACCTTTGTTTCCTTCATAACTTTGCTGACGGAATCGAGAAGACCTTTTGGTAGATTGAAGTGATTCATTGTTGTTTCCTGTTAATTGAAATGTTGTATTATTTATTGTTTCGGATTAAGGAAGTATGTTTTCACTTCTTCCGTAAGTGTTGCTGGTCGTTGCACCGATTCTTCGATGATAGCTTCTTGTGTTACTTGCTCTGCAACAGGAGCGGAATCCATACTAGAGCTCAACTGCCAGGCATGCTTCTTGTGTGCATCAAGACGTTCTTCGATGTAATTGATCAAGCCGAATGCCTTTTGTGATTCGGCAACAGAGTGTGCCTCCATCAAGCAATCGATAACCAATTGATTGTCATAGTACAACGTTGAAATCATTTGATCGGCTGAAAGTATAGCAGAAGGAGCATCCGATACACGAGAAATGTCTCTAATCGCCATCAGTCCTGCTACTGGATTGCCACCCAACGCGCGAATTTCCTCAGCAGTACGGTCGACCGATCCATACACTTCGTCATAGAAGTCACCAAAGAAGTCGTGGTACATTGCAAACATGCGGCCACGTACATTCCAGTGGAACCCATGCGATTTCAAATACAACGCAAACGTTGTTGCGTGCAGCTCATTCATTTTCTTGATAAGTTCTTCCATTATTTTACTTTCTTAACTAATGCTGTAATTGATTCGATTAGGTGCGGGCTCGTTGTGTCTCTCGTGCCTCTCGATTCGACAACCTTGCGGACATACTCTGTTGTTTTGCGACGAATCACATCAGCACGCTTTCTCTTTTTCACGACCTCAGGATCGTCATTTGTGTCCTTGATATGAGCGGCGTGTTGTGATGCTGGCTGGACGGGCGCAATACTATTTGGCTCTACTTTTTCAATATTGCGAGCAGTATGCATCCCTCTTGCTAGGATATCTTTGATTGTCGGTTTCTTTTGTTCGTGTAGATCTAGGTCTTCTTTGAATGCCTTGCCGCCGTTAATATACGAATTCAATCTATCGAACGCATATTGGCTTGGCGTCTTGCCTGGTGCAGTGTCGGCATTTTTGAATGCTGTCTTCCCGCGACTGAACACTGCAAGCAGCGTTTCGTAATTGAAGCCAGATGCTTGTGCCTTTTCCATAATCGCTTTTGTTTCCTTTTCAGTCAACATATCGTGAGCGAGTTGTTGGAATGATGATACTACCAGTGTGGATGTTTTGTAACTCTTGCCAGCCGTTGCAGCTTGCAATCTGCGCATCTCATCGCCCTTGATTCTTGGAGCGATCTTCAACGCAATCTTCTTAATGGCGCCCTTTTTACGATCGACCATCTTATCGATGGCAATCTTTTGTGATACAGTTAGATTGCTGTAGTTCTTGCCAGCCTGGCCAGCTAAACGTGCGCGGAGGATGTTTTTCGCTCTTTTCATAGAACGACGGGAAAGTGCTGGAGCTTTCGCTAGACGGCGACGTGCAAGTTCGCGAGCGCGGGAAAGACGCGACTTATTCTTACGTGCCGAAACAGCACGATGCATGCGAGTTGTCATGTTGACAACTTTTTCGTTTATTCTTTTATCTTCTGGGTTGACGACAACGGTGTCAGCAGGGGTTCCGAGCAGCGTGGTGCCGGCCTTTTGCTTGGTCGTCTTAGACGCAGGGGCAGCCTTTTGCTTCCCTGGTGGGATTTTCTCTTTTTTCATTTGATTCCTGTTCAGGTTTGCCGTAGCCTGTTACTGATAGTAATCTATTTATAATACTCAATATTCGTCAGAAAGCGGATCGCCGCTACCGTGAATGACGTCCGTAAAAAACATATGTGCTTCTACTTCATCGCGAAAATACCTAATAATACACTGAAATGTAACTACATTGTATAGAATTATGCATATAGTCACGTTATTAAGTACATTTGATTGCACTATCCAATCCTTCATATGGACTGGCTCAAGTGATACTAACCTAAACGTCTTACGCGTCGCGTTCTTTTTGGGTGATTGGGAATTTGAGGCCATATGCTTCACAAAAACGTATATAGAGGCCGCGCTCACGACCATGTGCTTCGATTTCCCATGGAGAATCCCAGTAATCCACTGAATTGGATATTCTGGCACCTTTCCAGGTGTTCATCTTTTCGTCGATTTCGCCGAGTGCATATTGTTTGAGATGTACACATTCATGTGCAAGCGTCATCAGCTTATATCTCATCGATGGATTGTTTTGGACATCGATTTCAAACTCACGAGCGCGTTTCTTGGTGTTATATCCAGTAACCATGCAGTATCCGTCTGCATCATCATCCAGCTTTTTGCTGAAAGCTAGGTCTATAACTAGAGATTTAGTAATCCTATGAGGAAGGAGTTTGCAAAGGTAAAACGTCATTGCGTCTTCTATGATAACACGCTCGCGTTTGGATTTGATTCCTGTTATTTCGAGATCCATTTTAGGCTTCCTACATCTTCTCATACGTACCTATCAGTGAGTTGCTGAACTACCCACTTCTATGTATCTCATCCAGGATCTCTTCCAAATCACTCCAAACTTGGGCAGGCAGCGTTATTGCATAGCTAATGAATTCTATTAGTAAAACTGCCACCTTTATGGGGAAAATCACCACCCAAGCGCCTAAAATAGTGAGAAATCTCAATTGAAGCCTTTAAATTTGTCTTTATCGAATTTACGCTCTTGTCCGACTCTCTTGCCAGAATCAGTGCTATCGAACGCAGGACCACTATCAACAATATCTGATTGAGCATGCTGCTCAACGTCGTATAGCTTCATTTTTGCGCGATCCACACCAACGATGAATTTACGATAGTTTCCAGGATCTGCATAACGATTCTTCAGCTGCTTAATCAGAATCTGATTCAGCTCGGCCAATTCCTCAGTAGAGATCAGAGCAATCATAAAGTCGGCGGTTGCTGGGAGTCCGAACGATTCGCTTGTATCTTCGAGGCCAACATCTGAACTTGAATATCCAGAACGAGTAGTTTGAGTCGCGGACCAAATCGGTACATCGAACTCGACCGCCAAACCACGTAGCTCCTCCGCAATTGCTTTAATGTAAGTATACGAGTTGACGTTCGCGCCATGTTTGATCCTAGAAGAAGCACAGATATTTAAGTAATCAATGTAAATGATGTCAGGCTTAAAGTTGCGCTTCAGTTTCAGTTCGTTCAACAGGTGGCGGAAGTTTGCTGATCCGGCAGAAGACGTTGGGTACTCTTTTACGATCAGTTTACCCTTGGTCGTCTGTCTCACACGCTCCATCTTCTTTTCATAGATGTCGCGTGGCATAATCTCTAACTCATCTAACGCTGTATTTAGTAAGTTAGCATCAATACGTTCAGCAATCCGTTCCTCTGCCATTTCCATTGTAATGTAGAGAACGTTGAGACCCTTAGTTAGGTTGGCAGCAGCCATATGACACATCGCCAATGACTTACCAACACCAGTACCAGCAAGGATGATGTTCAGCGTCTTATTTGGAACACCACCTTTCGTTACACGATTCAAAAAGTCAATGTCGAACGCAACGCGCTTTTCCTTCTTGTGGTAAAAGTCATAGCGTGACTCGGCATCTTCCAAAAAGTCATGGCCGATATGGGAGTCGAAAGATATAGCTAGAGCTTCTGAAAGGATCTGCGGAATAGATCCCTTGGCTTCATTGCTCTTTCCATCAATGATACTGATACTTTTGAAGATAGCGTTATAGATTGCCTTGTCTTGGCAAAACTTTTCTGTCTCATCGATCAGCCACTGCAAATCTACTTTGCTGTCTTCGATCGCTGCGATCTGGTCTTTCAGCTTGGCACATTCATCATCATTCAAAGATGGTTGGTTATCAGCCTCAATGATGAGTGCAGCCTTCGATGGTAGCTGGTTGTATTTCGAGACGAACTGCTCGATGATCGAGTATAAGACCTTGTCTAATCGGTTCTTAAAGTAATCGGTCTTGATGAAGGGCAGGGCTTTTCTTGCGAATTGTTCATTACCAATTAGGTTGGAGAAAATCACCTGTTCAATCATAATATCCTATTGTTATGTAACTTTTGGTTTGTTCAGTAGAAAGCACTTCAACTCATCCATCTGCCTAGGGGACAAGTTGAAGTTGTTTGACACACTCTGCTCCGCCACTTGCTTGGCTTTGCGTTTCTTCATCTTAGCTTGTGTTTCTTTATCCAATAATACGGCGGTATTAGAGTGTGCCATGTTGGTTTAGTCTTCCATCAGTTCTTTGAGTTCTTCTTCAATGCTGTCTTCGGTCGACATGATCGGCCCTGCAGCAACTTGGTATGTCTTCTTGACCCAGTCTTGGAATCCCTTAGACGTCAGTACAGGTACCCAGAAGTCCTTAGTGTCTGTATCCTTGATGCGGTATTTCTTCTCTTCGACGACTCCGTCATCATCAACGCGACTATACCAACCATTGGATGGTTTGACAACGTGACCAGACTCAAGAGCCATGTCTAGCAAACCAGACCAGGTAGAGATACCACCTTCGAACGTAACGCTAACAGGGATCTTCGACTTCTCACGGACGTGACGAGATTTCTCAACGTTAATGATGAAGTTGTATCCAATGATCTCGGTACCTTCTTTTTCTTGCTGACGACCCAAGATGAAAATGTTATCAGCAGAGTAGTATGAACCTGTGCCGCCACCAACGATGTCTTTTGGATAGAGACCAATCTCTTTGTATGTGTGGTTGACGACAACCATTGGGATATCCTTCAATGTCAAGTGAGGTGTTACCATACGGAACAGCGACTTCACTTGTTTTGCTCGAGACATATCTGCAACAGACTTGCCATCCAATGCATCCTCAACTTCTTTCTTAGAAGCCAAGTTGCCGATTGAGTCGATTACAATGATAACGCGCTCGTTGCGCTCAATACCATTCAACTGTTGCATCACATCAAACTTCAACTGTTCGATGTCGGTGATTGGTGTATGGACAACACGTTCGGTGTCGATGCCAAAAGAATCAAAGTATGCTTGTGGTGTTCCAAATTCAGAGTCGTAGAACAGCATGACAGATTCTGGGTATTTGTCGAGATAAGACTTGGCCATCAACAAACTGAAAGCTGTCTTAAAGTGCTTGGACGGACCTGCCCACATTGTAAGGCCAGGAGTCAATCCACCATCCAGGCGTCCACTCAAAGCAACGTTGATTGCTGGGATCGCTGTGGGGATCATGTCCTTCTTAGTGAAGAACTTCGATTTATTAAGTATGTCGGTGTCTTTGATCGTTGTATTTTTACGGATTTTATCGATTAAACTCATTGTATTTCCTTTGTATTAACGTTTGTATCTGTATCCAAAATTCTAGTCAGCGCTCGGTCTATAAGCCAAGACGATCCAGTCCATAATATAATATTCACAGTGGCAGCTGCTACAGTAACAGATGCCACAGCCATGCCTCTTGCGAGCAGTGATGTCAGTTGTAAAATAATATAAAGCACCAATGCAATTGGCAAACCAAAAACTAATCTCATAATATATCCTTCTACTATACCCGCTCGCTGGGGGTAAGTCAACTCATAAAAACTTTTCGAGCGTCGACGGCTCGTAGTGCGGTTCTCTTTCGAGCTTCAACCGTTCCACTACTTCATGTAATGTTAGGTGCCCATCTGCAACAGCATACAGCGATGTTATAATGCTTGAGATGTCGAGGTATCGACAATCTCTACACTCCTTCATCGGCACGCCCATTATCATTTGGATGACGGAATATACATGAGCAATTCCGTTGCGTCCATTAGGATGACTGGCCAAAGGGGGAAGCTTGGGTTGTATGTATATCCCTGCTGCTACCACCTCACGGTTAAGTGATGCTAACTTCTCTGGCGACATTACATTTTCAAGATAGAAGACTTATCAATCTCAACGACATTGGGACTTTGCTTACGGCGGTTCTCGTGGACCTTTTTCATTCTCTGAGCACGCGCCGCTGTTCTTAGCCAGTCCGGCAGTTTAGTCTTTGACGACTTTTGTTGTGGGACTACTGTGGGTGCAGTAAGTGAATGGTTGGCAGCAACTAATAGAATGATTGCTAGTGGATCGAATACAGCAACAATCATAACGATCACCCATCGCACAGCCTTGTCGACGATCGCTGGATCTGCACTACCGTAGAACAACTCTGCAACATATTTTATTGGGCCAACTTCGATATCGACCTTGCGAGCCTCAGCGCGAAGTGGTGCTGACTCTTCCATGACCTTACTAATAGTTGTCTGTTCGGTTTGGATTTCCAATAGGAGCCTAGCTCGGTCTTTGGCCTGCGCACGACGTACTGCCACTGCTTTATCGGCACCCTTTTCATCTGTCGATCTGACCATAATCTGATCGACCGCTTCATCAAGCTGTTTAAGAGCCTTGCGGTTTGCATCTATGTTATCCTTTGCTGTCTTGATCTTCTCATCATATATGCTAATTTTAGCAGACACATCGCCACTCGGGATCGCCTGATCCAAGTGCGCCTTACTCAAGAAACCAAATATACCCATCGATGTGATTGCCATTAGAACGACGATAGCGGCAACGAGGTAGTACTTGATGATTGCAGGTGCAGTATTCCAGTTGCGGTATACCCAAGACGTAGCAACGACCTTAGCTAGTTCTAGCGTCGAAGCCATCACCATCACGGGGATAGCAGCAGCAGCAAACAATACAACTAGACCCGCAATCGAGTAGTATGCTGCAACAGCAGATAGCGCAAGCGCTACCAGCAGCATGATGTAATTCAACATATCACTTTTCCATTAACGAATTTACGTTTGCAATGAACTCCGTCATCTTCTTTTGACGATCTGGCCATAGAATGTATGGCTTATCAGAGTCCTTTGCAAGGTTCTTCAGCAGAGGCATAACCATCTTATACAATGCATTGAGTTTTTCTTCATACGTACGAGACACTTCTTCATGCTGCGCAGCTTGTTGCTGCAAGGCTTGTTGAAGCTGAGTCTCTTTTGCTTTCAGCTCTGTTTCCGATACTGCAGTGAATCCGAAATCGAAATCACCCAAGTTTGTAGTAGCCATTTGTGTCCTCAGAAAAAGTCTTCAATTGTATTTCGTTTACCCTCAATACTCCAACCGATAGCATCCGTGATTGTCTTAATTGGTTCAACGAATGATTTGTCGAATTGTACCTCTCGGTCAATGTATTGTTCGAGATTGAGTTCAGCAGGAATTGATCCTGGTGCGCCAATAACTGTAGCAGTCGTTGGGTTCGGTTGACGGAGGTGGCAGAATTTAATTTTCTCTCCCTCACCTATGGGCTGGTATTTATTTGTCAGCCCGCGCACTCTTAGGATGTGGTTGTATATCAGAGCACCCTTCACATGGATAGGTGTAGATTTGCGGTAGATTGTTGTGCTATCGATGTACTTTGACAATCCACGAACGGAACGCGGGAATGCAATCTCCTCGAATGGAAGTGTCTGATACTGCTCTTTGAAATTCTGCACGAAGTTGACTAGCTCATCTTCCTTACCGTTCATAATGATCTTCAACGCATCTTTAATGTTGTCACGACAAGCAGATGGCGTCGATGAACGCACAGCTTCAATGCCAGACAACTTCAACTTAGGTTCTGCATACTGCACGCCTTCGTTGTTGTACACGTTCAAGATGTAGCGCTTCTTCGCAGTCCAAATTCCTTTGTTTGCAATGGCTTCTCGCTTCATCTTCATCTTCTGATCATAAGCGTTCACATAGTCAGCGAGCTTCTGGTACGTCTTATCAATGTATGGTTCGAAAATCTTTTCGCAAGCATTATCTAGGAATTGAACAATCTCTTCAGTCGTCTTTCCTTGGCATGTTTGATCGACCAACTTACCGAGCTTCAAGTACATTGAGTCCGTATCACATGCAATTACATAATCCACACCAGTCGTGTTCAACGTCTTATTCAAGTATTGGTTGATGTGACGTTCCATCCAGCGAATAGACAGCTGGCCAGACTTCGTAATCGATTCAGCAAGGTCAATGTCAAACCAACGGAAGTATACGTTCGAAAGAGCACCATAAGCTGAGTTCAACTGAATCTTCTTAGCAAGCTGCATATTGTGGCAGCGTGCAATTTCCTTCTCGAGCTCGTATGTTGGTGTCTTTTCATACTGTTGCTTAGCTGCCAACATTTGCTTCTTGAACAACACACGGTCGTTGTACATCTTCAACATCAGCGCTGGTAAGAATCCTTGACGATCACGATCAAACATACAACCCGACGCAGCAACTGCTACGTTTTGTTGAATCATATATTCGTGGTGCTCGTCTAGCGCCCCATCGAGAATAGAATCGATCGACAACCCTTGTAGCTGGCCAACATACGTCTCTGGTGAAATGTTGTACTGCATGATCAAGTGAGGATACAAACTGTTCAAGTCGAACGACACAGTCCAATCGTGCATACCAACTTGTGGATCCTTCACATATGCACCAACGATCTGACCGTCCTTCTCTTGGCGGTTGGTCATTGGAATTGCAATTCCTTGCGACAGCAAGTAGTTGTGAATAATGATGTCCCACATACGCACAGATGTAAACGCATCGACGAAGTTGACGTGACCGTCATAGGCAATAGCAAAAATCTGCTCGAGGAATTTCAGCTTATCTTCTAGCTTATCAACCAAGATAACGTCGTGGATGTTATAGTCGATGTACTTCTCAAAGTCCTTCTCATAGAACTCATGCATCGATTCATACTCAGAGTAATCCAGTTTACGCTCACCCAGTTCGATGAATGCAATGTGGTCGAGTTTGAATGATTCTTGTTGTGAGAATGAGAACTTCTTATATGCTTGCAAGTAGTCGATGATGCTGACGCCAACAGGAATATAGCATGTGTACGTGCGTCCCATAATATCAAGTTGGCGTTCTTCTAATATGCCCCATGGTGACAACCTCTTTGCAGACTTGTCTCCGAGCTGACGACGGATGCGGTTGACGAGGTATGGGATATCGAAGAATTCTACGTTCCAGCCAGTGACTACGTCTGGCGCGAATTCAGTCGATTGCCAGATCGTCAAGAACTTCTCGAGCAAATCTTCTTCACTCTTACAATGGAAGTATCTAACACCTTCTAGTTTGGGCGTATAGGGTCTTAGCCCGAGTACGAGCGACTGCCCGTTCTTACGAACAGTGATAGCTGTAATCGATTGGTTTGCCGTTTCGATGTCTGGAAAACCTCCTTGAGTGGAGGTCTCAATATCGAGCGTGACGACTGAGATCACCTTTGGATCATAGTCAATCGTCCCGTTGTAGTTGTCGTTGATGAATGCGTATTGAAAGTTAGTCAGGCCATAGATCTGCTTATTTGATATCTCACGATATTCTTTCACATAGTCACGCGCATCTCGCATTGAATCAAAATCACGTTTGTAGAGAGGCTCGCCACGCAATGTGCGATATGGGGTCTCTACACCCCTTTCTCGATATACTTTATTTGGTTCAAATAGATATGGTTGATATGCTATAGATCTTTGTACACGCTGACCGTTCTCATACCCTCTCAACAGAATTTCATTGCGGTATAAGTGTACGTTCGTGTAAAATTTCATTTAGTCTTCCGGTTTGTAGCCTTCTTCAGTGAAAAAGGCTTTCATTTTTTGTTCGTCTGTCCATTTGCCATAGACGTAGTCGTTGTCTATGTCGCACTGGATTAGTGCTGCTTTCTCAGTCATAACACGATGAGAAATAATAGTCTCACCCAAGTGCTGCTGTGAGAATTCTTTTGCTTCGTTTAAGGTAACGGTATCTAGTGCCCACGTATCTCTGCCCTTTGGCACTTGGACCATATAACGCATGCGGAATTGGCTAACGGTCTCAACTAATACCCACTCTTTTTCCATAACGAGCTCCAATAATAAAAAAGTCCTGACGTATTATAATGAGTAATATACGTCAGGACAACAATCAAACGTCTAGGAACTTGAGTTCGAATCGATCCGCTCGATCTTCATATGCAATGTACCCACGAGGATTGCATACTACTCGAGTTGTTCCAACTAGGTAGTCGTATACATCATGGGTGTGTCCATGTGTCCATACTTTGATTTGTGGATGGTCCAGGATGAATTCCGATAGGTCAGAGCTGTATGCACCATTGACAACTACGTCCTTTTCATATTGTGGTTTCGTTGACATCTTGCACGGAGCGTGATGTCCGACTATCACAAACTTGCTGAAAGGGTTCGTCGCGATGGTAGTGCGAATGAACTCCAACATCTTCTTGTGGTCTTCCACTGACTTTTCGGGTGAAAATTTGGCAGGGCGTGTCTTGAATTCAACGTACACACGATCTTCTGGTGGAAGTGCAACCCACTCCTCATCAGTCATACCAACACTCTTCATCTTATCATGGTAAACCTTATAGTGAACTACTTCACTACTGTCTTCAATGATCTTGTAGTCGTTCATGTACCCTTTGATTGCAAACAAAGTGTTTGGATCTTCTTTGTTCATGTCGGTCCACAACGTACCGCCGATGAAAATAGTATCACCAATAGCACGAACCTCTTTATCCAAGACATGGACGTTCTTCAGGTACGCGAGACGTTCTTTAAGGTTCGGAAGCGACTTGGCATAGTCGCCATGATAGTGTTCGTGGTTGCCAGCAATGTAAATCACATGCGGGAATCGAGCGCTACATTCCTGAAAGAATGTATGGAACATAGCACTACGTGTATGTGGCACTAGTCCATGTGGATCGTGATCCAGCAATTCCTTAGCGAGACAAATGTCGCCAGATAGAATCAAGACCTCTGCACCTTCGGTGTTGTCCAACGAAATTGGACCAAACTCCAAATGGAGGTCAGAGCAAACTGCGATTTTCATAATTAGCCGTTGAGGGTTTGTACAACCTGAATGCCAGCGCCATGCTTGCGGTTGTAGTTGTTGATCATTTCAATGCTTGGTGCAAACTGCGTAACGACAGCTCGCTTCGCGATTGTGAATTCTTCTGATTCAGAGTATGGAAGAAATGGCATCAGGCCCATGCGGAATTGACCAGGAACTTCGCCTTGCATCATCATGACGGCAGATACTTCTTTGATGTGGACAAACTCATCAGTCTCATTGACCAATGTACCAATCAATTCTTCTCCACTCGACATCTTCAAACAAATAACGCTCATAACAAAATCCTTTAATTAATACCAGCCAGAGACATATCGTCTTGCTGTAGACCGTTTACTATCCACTAACGCAGTCGCAAAGGCAACGATAAAATGTTTAATTGATTTCATATAACCTCAGAAGTACATCACTAGTGTTACGGACAACTGAGTCGTATACAGCAAGTTGCTCAAGTAAAATGTTAGCTCCCACATCTGCGGGCGTCCCTTCTGTTAGTAATAGGTCGGCGTCTGTCTCTCCATACTCCGTGACCATTACCATATTATTTTTACGTGCTATGTGTTTGATTGCTGCATTTTCTGCTAAGCAGTGCATATAGACGTCGCGTACATTGCGAGCCTTCATTGCGACAACTGCTCTATCAAACAATCCTTGCCCCAGCTTATGTCCCCTCCACTCAGGATCAACAGACAGTCCTAATTCGGCCTTGGACTTATCATATTGGTATGCAACATGCACAGCGGCAATGATGATGCCGCCATGAACTACACCAAACCACATATTATCATCATCCCAACATCTCTGTACGTAATCGCTGATGGCATCATCTGGCATCATAGCACCAAAGCGCATACGGCGATCGCTATCTTGAAGACGTTGTAAATGTTGGATTACAAGTGGACGGTGGAAAGACCGAAAGAGTCTGCGGGGGATCATAATACGCCCTTGCGTGCGAGCTTTTCGATCCTATATTCGAGATCGAAAATATCATGGCTCTGTGCTAGATATTGATCTATCGCTGCGCGACGTGAAAAAGGCTTCAATACATCTTCCAACATGAAGAGTATGAAACCGAAAATTGTTTTCTTTATTGTATGCATGTTACTACCCATTTGTCTTTTGGACAAAATAAAAGCCGACCCCTCTCGGTAGTCGGCTGAGGTCGATTAAGCTTCGTCTGTTAGAAGAGGCTTAGTAGTTTTGGATCGTGTAGATTCCTTGACTTCGATTTTCTTTGGCTTCTTGTGTTCAGGAATGATTCGTTCCAAGAACACTTGCAACATACCATTGATCATCTCGGCATTTTTAACTTCTACTTGATCGTCCAGAGCGAACGTGCGAGTGAAGTTGCGAGCAGCGATTCCTTTGAACAGGAAGCTGTCGGCGTTGTCGTCATTTTGGACGTTGCCCTTGATAACCATCTTATTGTCTTCAAGATCGATCTCGATGTCTTGCTTGGCAAAACCAGCAACAGCGAGTTCGATGACATACGTAGTGTCGCCTGTCTTCTTGATGTTGTAAGGTGGGTAGTTAGGGATGTTCTTTGTCAAGTCGTCATGCATTTTAGCAATGCGGTTGAACTGTTCATCGAAACCAACGAAGAACTTATCAAAGTCCTTGAATGTAGTGAGCAATGTCATGTCGATCTCCTATCACTTAGTCTTGGCAGGGAATGCAAGTTTCTGAGCAGCATCATAAGAAGCTGTCAGCACATCAGCAGAAGTCTTAGCGACTTGCTTGGCAAATGCACGTTGCGATTCAACAAATGATTGGAGTGGTTTTGCTACAGATTCGTCTTTAACGAAAGTTTTAACGAATGTAGCCTTAGCGTCTTGAACTGCGTCAATAGCTGTGTCTGCGAAAAATGTCATAAGGTTCTCCTTAAATAAGCGAGTTGATAAAATAACTAACCCCGAAGGCATTAGTTGGTAGATATTCACTAGGATACCAGCCTAGTTCCCATCCCGAATGAGATGAGGTATTTATATATTTTATACTGTCCAATGGGGGAAGTCAACCATTGAATGTATAAAAAAAGGACCCGAAGGTCCTTGATTTAGGCCGCTAGGACCTCTTTCAGTCTGTCAGCAGCATATGATGCAGCGAACGCCCGTGGCTTAACCATCGGTGTTACGTTACACGTGCCTTTGATGTAACCGATAGCTTGTTGTACGACGCACGAGGAGCCATACATTTCGTTAGGGTTAATGTCCAAATGGACTTCAACATAACGATCTTCCAACACATCGGCAAGATTTTGGAACAATTCCGAAACCTTGTAGACTTCATTCATCAAACGCATTGCTGGCTTAGACTTCTTTTGGTCGTAATCTAATTCACGTTGAACTTCACCGAAGATTTTGCAACCATGGTTTCCGTCAATGTGGATTACGACGGCGAGTGTGTAATCAGCATACCATCTGCCTTCCATTTTAAAGCGCTCTGAGTCGGCGCCGATGTAAATCTTTGTGGATGGCGATTGCGCTTCGATGAATTTCTTCACTTCAGCTAGGTCTAATTTCTTCATGGTACACCTCTAGTAAAAAGCCAAGGCACAAAACGGCCTTGGCTGGGTGTTACATATTTTAGATCGCGTAACGGTCGATCATCACTGCCTTAAGCATCATTGCTTCTGGTGTGAACTTGTCAGCATCACCACCGAGTACTGCCGTCATGATAGCTGGCGAGAAGCCAGATACCAAAGCAACACCACGAGTGTCATACTTGACAGGCACGTTATCGTGCGAGTTCAAATTCCAGAACACGATCTTTGGAAGTTCGTATCCTGCTGCTTCAAACTTACGTGCAATCATTTGCATTGCGGAATCGTCGAAACGAGCGCATTGGTCGAATTGCATGTCAGACAAGATCAGCAGCATGTCTGGCATTTCTTCTTGTGGAACGCCACCCTTAGTAGCCGTAGCAAGGATCTTATCCATTGCAGCAACCAAGTTAGTGTTCATGCCCCAGTTGGAAGAAACCATTTGTTGGACTTTCTGAACAATGTTGCCCTTCAAGTTCAGCAATTCTGGCGAACCCGAGAACGTCAAGAACGTGTCCTTGAACTTACCCTTGTTCTTGTCAGCGAGGTACAAACCAAGCGACACTGCAACATCCATACACGTTGTGGTGCTCTGCGAAGCAGAACCACCAGCACGGCAGGACATCGAACCAGAAACGTCTACCAATGGCAAGACGTTTGCATCACCGATGAAGTTTTCCATCGCATCCCATTGCGCTTGCAGCGCACCGAGCTCAGCTGCGGAATAGTTGTTACGGTATGAACCGATAACGCCCTTCAACACATCGTATGGAAACACTGCGCCAGCGTTGATCTTGACTTTGACTGTACGATCTTTTGGATCCTTCATCAATTCAGCAACATACTTTGCGTATTCTTGTGTGTTACGGTTGAATGCTTTCTTGTAACGAGCAGCGGCCACGGATGGCACGTGCGAGAAGTTGATTGCATCCCAGTCCTTCGCACACATTTGTGTTTCGACGACGTTGGTCAATTCAACCAACGACTTACGGTAGAACTTTGGCGACATTCCATAGAATGTACGAATTTCGGCAGCGAGTTTACCTTGGCGAGGTGTCCACTTCGCAGCGAGACCATTCTTTGCACGGAGTGCATCACCCAACATTGTGAATGCCTTGGCCTTCAAGTCCTTATCTTCGAAGACGAAGATGTCATCCCAGCGACCGATTTCAGGCACTTTAGCCAGCAATGCTGCTGCAGCGTCCTTATCGTGCTTTTCGAGATACTTCAGAACTTGGCGGAACAATTCACGTTCACCAGCGCCACCACGAGCGTCACGGACCCATTGAGCGATGCGCAACGCGACATCTTTGTTCTCAGCGTATGCGGCCACGAAATCCTTCGTGATGTCCTTACCACGTGAAGCACCGATCTTGAAGAATAGATCGACGCACGCATTTGCAGTGGACTTGCGTGCCACCATACCATTCGTGGTACGGGCTTCTTGGTTTACTACAGCTTCAGCGAATGTTGACATAATGAACTCCTTTTTCAATCAACAGGTTAAACTTTTTCTCTTTTATGAATAGAAATTGTTGTTGCGGAACTTAACCTTTTAAACAACAGAGTAGGGGGAGCAGAAATTATTTTCTGGTCATCCACTTCGGGCACTTGCCCTATCTCCATGACCCTATCGCCAATCGTTGGCGCCCGATCCTTGATCTTGCAAGACTACAAAGTCGACCTATTACTAGGCCAACGCATTCCCTCCAACCTTTCGGCCACCCCTTTCAGGGCACGGTAGGGTTTTAGTATCATGGACGTTACTCCATGTATTAGTTTGTTTGCTGTATCTACTCTAAATTCTTTCGTCTTCGTCTATTATATGAAATAACAGATCGACAGACAACTGGTGCTCTCGACGAGAATCAAACTCGTGTAACATCCGTACCAAGGATGTGTAATGTCACTATACGACAAGAGCAATTTGGTACCTCGTGACGGGATCGAACCGCCGACCTTCTCCTTGTAAGGGAGCTACTCATACCGCTGAGTTAACGAGGCATTTATTTACTTGGATTCGTCTTCGGGAAAAACGATCTTTGCACCACCTGTGGTGCCTGGCATTTCAATCTTCTTCTGCGCATCTTGTTTCTTTTCAAGATCACGCGAGAAGATCGCATCCCAGCGATTATCCCATTCTTGTTGGCTAACGCTAAATGGTCTTGGTGCAGACCCCTTACCACCATCTGACATAACGAACTCCTGTGTGTTGGTGGTGATAGTTGGTACCGAGCCAACCTATGAGGCTTATGAGACCCCCGCCTATCCGTCTAGGCTATATCACCAGTTGTGTTTTGGTTGCGGAGGAAGGATTTGAACCTTCTAGGACGAGCTTATGAGACTGCCCTCTCACCTGACTCTCCGCGTCTATGTTTGGTGCCGGATGTCGGGATTGAACTGACGACCTACCGCTTACAAGGCGGGTGCTCTACCACTGAGCTAATCCGGCATAAGAATTAAATTGCAATTGGATTGAGGTCGTCGTTGGTAATATCATCCCAACCCTCGACTGCGTAACCGCTACCTTCTGATTTCATTTTAATTCCTTTTAAAATGGCTGGCAAACCTGGGCTCGAACCAGGGACATTCTGATTAACAGTCAGACGCTCTACCAACTGAGCTATATGCCAATGTTTGGTTGCGAGAGGGCGGATTCGAACCACCGATCTTCAGCTTATGAGACTGACGAGATACCACTTCTCCACTCCGCTACAATTATATATGTTCAAATTTGGTGGACGGTACTGGGATCGAACCAGTGACCTTCACAATGTCAATGTGATATTCTACCGCTGAAATAACCGTCCAAATTCTTCTGAAGAAATCTAATACAGATCGCTTTAGAAGAACCGCTTATACAACGTAGCTGTTGAGTATAAGCGAATCTTGTGAATTCCTTCACGCCTAACTTACTTTTGCACACTAGGGCCGTTACGATAACGTTGTGTTATTAATTAACAAGCAGCTTTACCATTTGCTCACTGCGTCCCAAAGCAATCTACGTATCACTTTGGCGACGCAGGCTGGACTCGAACCAGCATAATCTTGTTTATCTTTATATGTTTAGTATAAGGATAAGCTCTCCGGCTGATAAGTTAAACCCTTACAATAAGTCTGTGAGGTCAATACAACTACTATCACGATAAACGATCTCTGTACCCGTCTCTTTGCCTCTACCACTTCGGCTACCCAAGCACAAATATGCTTGG